>MDTB01063114.1_pt1 | contig 24888 bp, 29 predicted proteins | sample 811161 | NCBI WGS metagenome assembly MDTB01 (sample SAMN05326650, study PRJNA326480) | marine metagenome | isolation source: seawater | place: Mediterranean Sea | collected 2009
AAGGGAAAAAATCACTATTATGAGCCTTCGCACCTGTACTTAGAGACAGGAAAACTTTATAAACTTATATTAAAAAATGATAGCGACTCAAAACATTACTTTTCTTCAAATTCTTTCGCTAAGTCTATATTTACAAGAAAAATACAGCTTATAAATAATAGTCAAAAAGTATCTGAAGTAAAAGGTATAATTAGTGAGGTTGAAGTCTGGCCTAATCAGGAAATAGAATGGTGGTTTGTTCCAATAAAAACCGGTATTTTTGATGATTTATTTTGTAAAGTTAAAGACCCTATTACCCTCATGAATCATAAAGATATGGGAATGATAGGAAAAATAACTATAAAATAATTGTTAAATGAAAAATATTTCTTACAAAAAAATAAAAAATAAACATCCTGAAGTATTGTATGGTAGAACAGGTATATTATTAGTTAATCTGGGTACGCCTGAATCTACAAAATGGCTATCAATTCGAAAATATCTAAAGGAATTTTTATCTGATAAAAGGATTATTGAAGTAAATCGTATTTTATGGTTTTTAATATTAAATATAATTATTTTAACTTTTAGGCCGTCTAAAACATCTAAAGCTTATAAAGAAATATGGTTAACAAAATTTAACAAGTCTCCCCTTAGATATTATACAGAAAAACTTTCGTATAAAGTGTCAAAAAAATTGAATAATAGGAAAACCGTAGTTGATTATGCTATGCGATACGGGAACCCAAGTATACCTGAAAAAATAGATTCTTTACAAAAATTGGGTTGTGACAAAATAATAGCTTTGCCTTTATACCCTCAGTATGCTTCTGCAACAACTGCTTCCGTGTGTGATAAGATATTTGAAACTTTTATGAACTTAAGATGGCAACCTAGCTTACAGATAATTCCACAATACACAGATAATATTCTCTATATTAATGCATTAGTAAAAAGTATTAAAAAGAAACTGAATGAAATTAAATGGAAACCAGAAATAATTATTGCTTCCTACCATGGTATCCCTAAAAGATATTTTCTAAGTGGAGATCCTTACCATTGTTATTGCCAAAAAACCACTAGATTAATAAAGGAAAAACTAAAGTCTAATGTCCCTATAGTCACAACATTTCAATCTCGCTTTGGTCCTGAGGAATGGCTAAAACCATACACTGATATAACTCTGAAAGAATTACCTGCTAAAAATGTTAAAAATGTTATGCTTATTTGTCCTGGTTTTGCTTGTGACTGTATTGAAACCTTAGAGGAAATAAAAATTAGGGCTAAGGAAGATTTTTTCATAAGCGGAGGACTAAATTTTTCATATGTTCCTTGTTTAAATGACACAGATGATCATGTTACCCTAGTTGAAAATCTAATAAAAAGCGCTTGATTAAATATGGATCTCTACTTAGTATTTAAATTTTTTCATATACTATCTTTTATATCTTGGATGGCAGGAATTTTCTATCTTCCTAGATTATATGTTTATCATTGCGAAGAAAAATTTAAAACCGTTAGCTATGATAAATTTTGCCTGATGGAAAAAAGATTACTTAAAGTGATAATGAATCCAGCAATCGTTGGTACTTGGTTATTCGGTATTCTTATGGTTTCTAATAATCATTTACTTATACAAGAGATATGGTTTCTAGTAAAATTACTACTGGTTCTAATTATGTCCGGTTTTCATGGCTATCTTTCTGTCTGTAGAAAAAACTTTGCTTTAAATAAAAACAAAAGATCTTCTAGTCATTTTAAGATTGTTAATGAAATACCTACGTTACTACTAATTCTCATCATCTTTATGGTTGTGTTCAAACCTAACTTCTAAAACTTTTTATTTGTTCTATCGTTTTATACACGTTCTCAACTGGCGTCTCCGGTAGAATTCCATGCCCTAGATTGAATACAAACTTTTTTTCTCTCATTTCATGGAGAATTTTTCTGACTGTGCTTGTTAGTTCTTTTCCCCCTGCTAATAACTTCATAGGATCTAGGTTTCCTTGAAAACAAATATGATTTGGCACTAAACTAAAATAATCTTTCATTCTGTAATGAGATCCAAAGCTTATACAATTAAGACTGTTTAATAGAGTTTTATTATAAACGAAATTATTGCTCTTAGAAAAAAGTACAATAGGCGTTTCAGGATAATTATTTTTTATTTTTTCAGTTATTTTTATAATTGGTTCATGCATGTACAATTGACTAGAGTAGTAATCCATACTATTAGAGTGAGTCTCGAATATTTGAATAACATCTGCTCCACTATCTATTTGTTTACTTAAGTGATCTATTATTAAATCAGTTAATATTTTAATTAACTTTCTCATCAATATAGGTTCCTTATATGCAAATTTTCTTATTTTAGAATGGTCTTTGGATATTTTTCCTTCTATAATGTAAGTAGCTAATGTCCAAGGTGCACCGCAAAATCCAATTAATGGAGTTGTATTTTTTAGTTCTTTTCTTACTCTCTTTATAGCTTCATAAACTGGTATTAGATTTTCTTTTCCTGAAGTATTGGAGTAAAAGTTAATTTTTTCTTCGATGTTTTTGTTATCTACCACTGGACCTATACCGGATATAAAATCTACTTTTAAATCTAAACATTCTAGAATTATTAATATATCAGAAAAAATAATAGCTGCATCTAGATTGAATCTTTTTAGAGGTTGTAAGGTTATTTCTGTAACAGCGTCTAAATCTTTACACATATCTAGAAAATTATTGAATTTATTTTTGACTAAGTGATATTCTTCCATATACCTTCCAGCTTGTCTCATAAACCAAACAGGTACCTCCTTTGTATAGGAGTTTTTCATATTTTTGACTAAAATACTCATAATAATATAATTATATATTGTTGTAGTAGTATAGAATAGAATTACAAGGATAAAATCTTACCAACAGTATTATCAACAAGCTATTAGATAGAAAGTTTAATAAAACCTTTCAAAAACAGAAAGAAAAATAATAAATTACATATTTATCCACATATAAACTAGTAATTAATAAATTTATTAAATAATGAATAAAAGACGAAAAAACTATGTATAATAATAAAAACAGGTAATAATTAATGTTATTAACAATATGTCCACAGATAAACCACATATTTATTTAATATCAGACTCTACAGGAGAAACTGTTTCTATAGTAGCAAGGTCAGTTTTCGCGAGATTTGAAAACATTAGTTTTAAAGAAAATAAATGGGCATTAATAAGAACAGAAAAACAGATAGATAACATAATCGATCTAATAAAAAGTAAGCCAGGTTTAGTCTTATATACGATGATTAATAAAAATTTAGAAATGTACCTAAAGAAAAAATGTGAAAATATAAATGTTGGTTTTTTACCAATACTAGATCCTATAATAACAGCAATAGAAAAAGAATATAGTTTTAACACTGTATCAGAACAAGTTCCAGGAAAGCAGCATAGTCTTACCGAAGATTATTTTGAACGCATAGAAGCATTACAATACGCAATAGCCAATGACGATGGGCAAAAAACTAAAGAATTAGCGAAAGCAGATATAATATTATTTGGAGTTTCACGTACTTCCAAGACACCTACTTCGATATATTTAGCTAATAAAGGGATAAAGGTAGCAAATATACCTTTTATCTTAAATCAAACACCCGAGTTATCAGGTATTAAAGAAAAAACTCTAGTAATAGGACTATTTGCAAGCCCAGAAAGATTACAGCAAATTAGAATCTCAAGGTTAAAATCTTTAAAAGAAAAAAGCAAAACTAACTACATAGATATAGACTATCTGAAAAAAGAAATAGAGGAAGCTAGAAGAATATGTGCTAAAAATAGATGGTCTACTATCGATGTTACTAAAAAATCAATTGAAGAAGTTGCTGCCACCTCTATAGAGTATCTGAAAATTTTTAGAAGCAGAAAGTATGAAGAAAAACTATAAATTTAATTTAACCGGCATAATAGGTTGCCCTTTAGGTCATTCATTATCACCTTTATTGCATAATTATTGGATATCTCAAAAAAAAAAAAAATTCTTACTACTGTCCTATTGAGATTAAAAATCTAACAGGTATAGATAAATCTATAAAACAGCTAAACTTTAGGGGTATTAATGTAACTATTCCTTATAAAAAAACTATAATTAACTATTTAGATAGAGTAGATAGTGTATCTAAAAAGCTAAATGCAGTTAATACAATCGTAAATAATGAAGGAGAATTAATTGGTTACAACACAGATATTTCAGGGTTTGAATTTGGTCTTAGCAAAATACCTAAACAAGATATAAAAAAGCCAGCATTAGTAATAGGAGCAGGTGGAGCAGCAGAAGCTATAACTTATGCATTGGCAAAAAATACAAGAAATGAAGTTTTTGTTATGAATAGAACAAAAAAAAGAGCGGATGCATTAGCAGAAAGATACGAAAATGTATATAGCAAGAAATGGCTAAATTATGATATTATCAATAATAGTAACTTAATAGTTAATACTACAAGCTTAGGAATGTTAGGACAGAAAGAACTAGAAATATCTCTAAAAGAGGTTAGCAAAAATACAGTGATTTACGATATAGTTTATAATCCTTTAAAAACATCCTTTATAAAACAAGCCTTGATTAAGAAACTTAGGGTAATTACAGGACTGGATATGTTCATTGGACAAGCAAGGGAGAGCTTTAAACTATGGTTTAATACACTTCCGTATGTAGACGAGAACATTTTAATAAAAATAAAAAAAGTGATAAACAAATGATTGTAGTAGGACTTACTGGTTCAGTAGGAACTGGGAAAACAGAACTAAGTAAATACATTAAAAAAAAAAAAATTCCTATTTTTGAATGCGATAATGAAGTAAAAATCATTTATAAAAGTAAATTTATTTTTGAACGAATAAAAAGAATCTTTCCTGAAGCTATTAACAACAACAATATTAATAGAAGAATTGTTGCTACTTCGGCTTTTAAGGATAACAATAAATTAAAAAAATTAGAAGGCTTGATATATGAGCAACTAAAAAATATTCAAAAAAAATGGATAAGAAAACAAATAATGCTAAGAAAGAAAATAGTAGTTTTTGACGTCCCGCTTTTATTTGAAAAAGACTCAGCAGATAAATACGATACAATAGTTTTGTTGACTTGCTCTAGCTTTATTCAAAAAATAAGAGTTTTAAAAAGAAAGGATTGGGACTTAGAAAGACTCAATCTTACTAGAAATAAACAAATGAAAGATTCTATAAAAATTTCTTTGGCGGATGAGATAATTTATACGGACAGAGGAAAGAGAAACTCCTTTTCAAAACTACTAATTATATTAAAGAAAATAGATTTTTTTTCGCGAAGACCAATACCGGAAATATTAGGAAAATTTAGTTGAGAAGAATAGCACTAGATATTGAAACTACTGGTCTTGACCCAAAAGTCGGACATAAAGTAATTGAAATAGGTTGCGTAGAGCTAGACAATAACTTTCCAACAGGAAGAATATGGCAGAAATATATAAATCCTAAGAGAACAATGCCACAAGAAGCATATGAAATTCATGGCCTAACTGAAGAGTTTCTTTCCGATAAACCTGAGTTTAAAGAAACTGTTGAAGAGTTTTTAAAATTTATAAAAGGAGCTGAACTAATAATACACAATGCAGTATTTGACCTAAAATTTCTTAAATATGAATTTGATCTTTTATCTAGGAATGACCTGAATGAATTTGAGATCATAGATACGCTGAAGATGGCAAGAAAATTGTTTCCTGGCATGCCAGCGAGTTTAGACGCTTTGTGCAGGCGTTATAGAATAGATATTAGCAAAAGAATAAAACATGGAGCGTTACTAGACGCAGAATTGTTAGCAGAAGTTTTCTTAGAAATGCAAGGAGGAAGACAGCAGGGAATTAATCTTGTTTCTAAAAAGAAACAATACCCTACCTTAAAAAAATCAAATACTCAATATAGGTATTCTAAAAAAATATATTCGATAACTGATATGGAGATGAAATCTCATAAAAAACTAATGGATTTATTAAAAAAATAACTATTATATTAAATAAACATATGTAATATGTAAGTTACATTAATTAATGGAGAGATATTTCTGTACATAGATATAATAATATTCGCAGTAATAGCAGGAGTGTTGGCTGCTAATCTTTATAGAGTCCTAGGAAAAAAAACACATAAGTCTGAATTTCTAGACAAAGATAAAAAATCAAATTTTTATCAAGAAGATAATATTACACATTCCGACTCTATAGATTCTACAAAACAAAAACTTCTTAAGTTAGATAAAAACTTTAGCTATGAAACATTTTTGGAAGGAGCAAAGAATGCCTTTAACTTAATTGTTTCATCATACAAAAAAGATAAACTTGTTAATGTTAAGGATTTACTAAGCCCTAAAGTATATGAAATCTTTAATAAGGTAATGAAGAATGACAAAGAAAAAGGATATAAAAACAATTATTTTAAGATAGTTGAACTAAAAGCGGCTATACTAAAAGTAAATATAGAAAAAAAAATAGTAACAATTAAAGTAGAGTTTTTATCTAAACAAAATATCAGTGAGAATGACGTATCAGATATCAAAGATGTATGGACATTTGAGAAGAATATTAATGATAAAAATCCTAACTGGCTTTTAATAGAGGTAAATTCAGAATGATAAACAAAATTCTTATTATTATGTTTTCCTTGTTTTTTTTTCTAATTGCCAGCATAGGCTAGACAAAAGTAATTTTTATAACTCATTATTGACAGATTTATATAAAAAAGACGAAAATTTAGTCATTACCATTAATGAAATTTTAAAATGGTGCAATAGTATAAGTCGGGAAAATGTAGTAGACAAAAGTAACGATTTTTGTTCAGAAACACCCAAAAAGAATTTTACTAATAGAAGAGAAGCAACGGATTTCCTTAGAAAAGGCTATAAGATTTCTGAGATTAATACAGAACAAGGACTTATGACAGGGTACTACGAACCTGAATTAAAGGCATACACAAAGCCAGGAAAGAATAGGTTTCCAATTTATGGTAATCCTAAAATTTTAGGGGATAATTCTCTATTAGGACTTACACGAAAAGAGATAAATAGAGGATTGTTAAAAGACAAAGGATTAGAGATAGCATGGGTTGAAAATGAAATAGAAGCTTTTTTTTTACACATACAAGGTTCTGGTAGGTTAAAATTTGATAATATGGAAATCAAGAAAGTTAGATTTTCTGGAAGTAATAAAAAAAAATATTCATCCATAGGTAAGATATTAGTAAGAAAAGGTTTAATAGATAAAAAAAATATTTCCATGTATAGCATAAAGAACTGGCTCAAAAAGAATCCTTTGGAAGCAAGGAATATAATGGAAAAGAATAATAGATATATATTTTTCGAAATATATGAAGGAGGAGTAAAAGGTAGTAGCATGAATACCTTGCTACCAAACATAAGTATAGCAGTTGATACTAGATATATACCTTTGGGGACTCCTTTAATAATCCAGGAGCAAGATAACAAAAAAAACATTTTCCTAGCCCTAGCCCATGATACAGGAAATGCCATTAAAGGAAAACAGAGAATAGATTTGTTCACAGGATTTGGAAAAAATGCTGAAAAAAAAGCAGCTTTTTTAAAAAGCAAAATTAAAGTATGGATACTAAAAGCTCAAAATTTTTAGTTTGTTTGACTATGTTTGAAATGAGAGTTAAAAATATAATATGACAAAAATACTAGAAATAAATGATTTAAAAAAAATTGCTAAAAAAAAGGTTCCTAAGATGTTTTATGATTATGTCGATTCAGGATCTTGGACACAATCAACTTATAAATCTAATGAAGAAGATTTTAGTAAAATAAAATTAAGGCAAAGAGTAGGAATTGATATTAGCAGTAGAAAATATGAGACGAAAATATTAAATACAACATATAACTACCCTTTTGGTTTTTCCCCAGTAGGAATGGGAGGAATGATGTATCCAGATGGTGAGATATTAGCAGCACAAGTATGTAAGGAAAATAATATACCATATATTTTATCAACAATGAGTATATGTTCTATAGAAGAAATAGCTGATAAAGTAAAAGTACCTTTTTGGTTTCAACTTTATGTAATGAAGGATAGATCCTTTATAGAAGATATTATAGAAAGAGCTCAAGATGCCAAATGTAAAGCATTAGTAGTTACAATGGATTTGCCTGTATTGGGGCAAAGACATCAAGATATTAGAAATGGATTATCAACTCCACCAAAATTAACATTATCCCATATGATACAATTATTTAAAAGACCAGGATGGTGTTTTAAAATGTTAAGAACTAAGAATAGAACTTTTGGAAATATATTAGGACATGCTAAAGGTGTAAATAACTTATCATCCATAGTTGAATGGACTTCTCAACAATTTGACCAAGGTCTATCTTGGTCCTATCTAGAATGGATAAAAAAAATATGGAAAGGCCCTATCATAGTAAAAGGAATATTAGATGAAAAGGATGCAATTATTGCAAAAGAAATCGGCGTAGAAGGAATAATAGTTTCAAATCATGGAGGAAGGCAATTGGACGGAACCTCGTCATCTATATTGGCACTAGAAGAAATAACTAACAAAGTAGGATCTGATCTAGAAGTATACTTTGACGGAGGGATTAGGTCAGGACAAGATATAGCTAAGGCATTATCATTAGGAGCAAAAACTGCTTTTTTTGGTAGACCTTATTTGTATGGGTTAGGAGCAGATGGAAAAAGAGGGCTAAACAAAGTAATAGAAATTTTTAAAAAAGAATTAGATATTACAATGGCTTTGTGCGGTGAGACTAATAGTAACAACCTAAACAAAGAAAATTTATATAATCATGAACGACAAGATTAGAAAAATTTATACAGATGAGTTAGATCTCTGGAAAGAGGTCACAAAAGATGACCTTAAACTTAAAGGATATATTTCAGAAAGAATAACTGAAAGAAGTTCAACAGTAAAAATTAAGAACCGTGAGGATAAAAATAAAAGCTTTATTAACCATAGCAATTTGTCAAATGAAAAAATAAATACTAATAAACAATATAAAGACAAAATTCCTCAAGCCAATAAAAGTATGGTAATTAAATTAAAAAGAGGCCAGTTTGCTATAGAGTCAGTATTGGATCTCCATGGATACACAAAGAATCAGGCTCATTTAATAACGAGTAGATTTATTAAAGAAAGCGTCTCAAATAACTTAAGATGTATTTTAGTAATAACTGGTAAAAAAAATAGCTATTTTGGCGCTAGCAGTGTATTAAGAAAACACCTTCCCACTTGGTTAGAGGAAGAAGGTTTATCTCATCTTATTTTAGCACATTGCTTTGCTACGTCGAAAGATGGAGGAGATGGAGCAAGATATATTTTGTTAAGAAAAAAAGAAAAGGTATAAAATGAAGAGAAAAACAGAAATAGAAAGGATTACTAAAGAAACAAATATCCATGTAAAAATTGATTTAAATGGAATAGGGAAATATAAAATCTCAACAGGTATAGGTTTCTTAGACCATATGTTGGAACAGTTGTCTAAACACAGTGGAATAGACATTGAATTGAAAGCAAAAGGTGACTTACACATAGATGACCATCACACAACAGAAGATGTCGGCTATACTGTTGGTAAAGCTATATCTGAAGCTTTAGGGAACAGAAAAGGTATTACTAGATTCGGAAGTGCGTACATTCCAATGGATGAGACTTTGTCAAGGGTTGTGATAGATTTTTCTGGAAGACCTTACCTAGTATGGAAAGTTTTTTTTACCCAAAATAAGTTAGGAGAAATGGATACTGAACTATTCAAGGAGTGGTTTCAAGCATTTTCTCAATCGATTGGTGCAAACATTCATGTTGAAAATATTTATGGCGTTAATAATCATCATATCATAGAGTCTTGTTACAAGGGATTAGCAATAGCAATAAAAAAAGCTGTAAAAATCTCGGATATAAATAATGGACAAATTCCTTCTACAAAAGGAAAGATAATCAATGATGGAGAATAATGAAGATTTTAGTAATTGATTACAATGCTGGGAACCTTGCGTCACTGACAAATTCTTTAAAAAAAGTTAGAGATGATAGTAAAAAAAATATAAGTATTAAAATTAGTAACTCTCCTGAAGATATACTTTGTTCTGACAAGATTATTTTACCAGGTGTTGGAGACTTTTCGAACTGTAAGAAACAACTAACAAAAATAGACGGAATGATAGAAGCCCTAAATAAATATACCAATGAATTAACTAAACCATTTCTAGGAATATGCATAGGCATGCAACTTATGGCAGATATTAGCGAGGAAAGAGGAAAACATCAAGGTCTAGGATATTTTGATGCAGAAGTTAAAAAGATTGAAGACAATGGTAGTTTAATAAGAATTCCTCACATGGGATGGAATACTGTTATTCTAGAAAACCAGGATACAAAAAAAAAATTTCAATCGCTTAATAATAAAGATTTTTATTTTGTGCATAGTTATCAGATGGTATGCAAAAATAATAATGATATTCTGGCTTCGGTTATTTATGGGAGTAAAATAGTTGCAGCAGTTTGTAAAGATAATATTATAGGAGTTCAGTTTCATCCTGAGAAGAGCCAACTGAGTGGTTTAAGTTTTCTAAGTGAATTTATCAAATGGAACCCATAAAATTGATAGAAGTTAATAAAATAAATAATTTCAAAAATGGTGAATTATCTGAATTAACTGATGCTACAATGAATGCTATAGAAGAGGGTATAGGGTTTGGGTGGATTAAAAAACCTCCAAAGAATAAGGTAAAGTTATATTGGCAAGGAGTATTGTTAGTTCCTAATAGATGGCTATTCATAGGAAAGCTAAAAGGAGTAGTTGCAGGGTCAGTACAGGTAGTATCATCTTTTTCATCTAATGAAGCCGCTATATTTAGAGTTACTATAGATAATCACTTTGTAGCAACGTGGGCAAGAGGACATGGGTTAGCGAAACTATTAATGGAACGAGCAGAGCTAGAATGTATTAAAAAAAAATATACTCATATATTATTAGACGTAAGAGAAACTCAAACCAGAGCCATAAACTTGTATGAACAAATGGGATATGAGTGTTGGGGTAAGTTACCTATTTATCATAAGTTAGATAATGGGAAGATGTTGCAGGGCAAGTTTTATTATAAAGAATTGTTAAAAAAATGATTGTCTTTCCAGCTATAGATCTTTCAAATGGGAAAATAGTTAGATTACATAAAGGCAGATTTGAAAATAAGATAATTTACAATACTTCTTTAGAGAAACAAGTTGAGATATATGAAAAAAATGATGCAAAATGGATACATGTAATAGACTTAGATGGTGCACTGTCCGGAAAAACACAGAATTCGTTAGCAATTAAAAGGATAATTAGGCATTCTAAGTGTAAAATTCAATTGGGTGGAGGAATCCGGTCTCTCTTTAAAATAGAGGAATGGATAAATTTAGGGATAGACAGAGTTATTATAGGAACACAAGCATTAAGAGATGATAAATTCGTTGAGAATGCAGTAAAAGAATTTCCAAATACAATTGCAGTTGGATTAGATCTAGTAGGAGAGTATGTTGCCGTAGATGGTTGGACAAAACTCATAAAGAAAAAAAAAGCAGATTACTATTTTAAAAAATTCTCTGGATTAGGAGTAGAGTGTATCATTTATACAGATATAAATAAAGATGGAGTACTAAAAGGTCCTAATATAGAAAATACTTTATTTTATAAGAAAATGGTGGAGGTTCCTTTAATAGCTTCTGGTGGAGTATCTTGTTTACAAGATTTAATAAATTTAAGAGATAGAAAAGTTTACGGAGTAATAGTGGGTAAGGCAATTTACGAAAACAAAATAAGAGTAGATAAATTATTCAAAATCAAGTGATATGTTAAAAATTAGAATAATTCCATGTTTAGATGTTAAAAACGGAAGAGTCGTTAAAGGAATAAATTTTTTCGATTTAAAAGACGCAGGAGACCCAGTAGAACAATCTAAAGCTTACGATTTACAGGGAGCAGATGAGCTTTGTTTCTTAGATATAGCAGCGAGTTTAGAAAAAAGGAATATTATATTGGATATGATAAATAGGGTAGCAAAAAATTGTTTTATGCCACTGACTATTGGAGGAGGAATATCCTCAATTGAAGATATAAGAAGCCTACTAAATGCTGGAGCTGATAAAGTATCAATTAATTCTAGTGCAATAAATCTGCCTTCTTTGATAAGTGAAGCTGCCAATAATTTTGGTAGTCAGTGTATAGTAGTTGCCATAGATGCAAAGGCAACAAATCATTACAAAATACAGAGCGGATATACGGTATTTTCCCATGGAGGGACAAGAGCCACTGATTTAGATGCTGTAGAATGGGCAAAAAGAGTAGTTAGGCTTGGGGCAGGAGAAATATTACTAACTTCTATGGACAATGATGGAACTAAAAAAGGTTTCGATTTAGACTTAACCAAGAAAGTATCCTCCTCTGTATCCACGCCTGTTATAGCTTCAGGAGGAGTAGGAGAATTAAAACATTTTGTAGAGGGAGTAAAAAAAGGAGGAGCTACCGGTTTATTAGCTGCTTCAGTTTTTCATTACCGAAAATTCAAAATAAAAGAAGTAAAAAATGTACTTTTAAATCATGGCATTCCTGTTAGAATTTGATATGAGTCATAAATCACAAGAATTTAATAATATTATAAAATATTTGTTAGATATTATAGAAAAAAAAAGCAGCTCATATGATGACAGCTCTTACACATCTAAACTATTCCACCAAGAAAACGAGAGGGTTATTCAAAAGTTCGGAGAGGAAGCCATAGAGGTAGTTATAGCAGCAGGATCAAATAAAAAAGAAGATTTAATTTATGAAACTGCTGACCTTATATATCACTTATTAATCTTATTAAGAAAAAAAAATATTTCTATTGAAGAGATAGCAAATGAGCTTAGGAAGAGAAAAAATGGTTAAACCCTATGATAATGATAATATTTTTTCAAAAATCATAGATGGAAAAGTAGAATCGGAAATTATTTTTGAAAACTCATATGTTTTATGTATAAAGGATCTTTTTCCAAGAGCACCAGTTCATATACTTATCTTGCCTAAGAAAAAATACATTGATATTTATGATTTTTCCTTAGTGGCTACTATTGAAGAAAAAGAGCAAATATTTGCTTCTTTTAAATTTCTTATAGAAAAATATGCTTTGATCGAATCAGGAAATAGAATAATTACAAATTCAGGAAAAGATGGAAGACAGGAGATACCTCACCTACATTTTCATTTATTAGCCGGAAAGGATATAGGTAAAATGACTAACTAAGTATTTATATATAATTAAATATAGTCCCAAAAAATTTTAGATATATTAGTTTTATTAAACTTATCAATTTCTCTAATGCAGGTAGGAGATGTAACATTTATCTCTGTTAAGAAGCCATCTATTACGTCAATTCCTGTAAAATAAAGCCCTTTGCTCTTGAGAACAGGTCCAATTTCGTTACATATAGAAATATCTCTTTTGCTTAAGCCTATCTTTTTTGAGGAAGCTCCTACATGAAGATTTGCTCTAATCTCATTCTCCTCAGGTACTCTATTCAAAGCCCCTACTGGTTTACCATTAATAAGAAGAATTCTTTTATCTCCATTTTTAACATTCTTAATGAATTTTTGAACTATTAAGTGCTCTTCGTCAGAGAGCATTTTTTCTATTATTACATTCAAATTAGGATCTTTAGGTGATAATAAAAAAATATCTTTTCCACCATTTCCATATAAAGGTTTGATTACGGATTTATTGTTCTCTTTAACAAAGTTTATAATTCTATTAGAATCTCTAGTAATTATAGTAGGAGGCATAAGGTGAAAAAAGTCTGTTACAAATAATTTTTCAGGAGCATTTCTTATAGAACTTGGACTATTTATTATCTTTACAGTATTTTTTAATTTATCTAAAATATGAGTTGCTGTTATATAGGGCATGTTAAAAGGAGGATCTTGCCTTACTAAAATCACATCACAACTGTTTAATACCAATAATGTCTTCTTTTTAAGTTTTATGTAATCATTTGATTTTACGTTAATTCCTATTACCTTTCTAGCATATGTAATAGGTCTATTTTTGATGAGAGAAAGATCGTTTACATTATATGTATAAACAATAAACTTTCTTTTTATAGCCTCTTCTATCAAAGCCAATGTACTATCTCCGTGTCTATCTAGATACTCAGGATCGTCCATCTGGACTGCTATTTTAAGAATTCTTTTCTTATTTGTTAAATCTTCTAGGGTCATTTTTTTCCATTATTAGGTTAACTATTTTCCTTACTCCAGCTATATCAGATGCATGTTCTAGTATCTTATCTATTTCTTGCTGGTCTTTTGCTATTCCAATTATAAAAAGAGTTCTATTTTCAGTTGTACTAGTGAAGTTAACTTCAGAGACTTCCTTATCGGTTAAAAGCTTAGCCTTTAACTCAAGAGATATTCTGGTATCTTTAATATAATCAACTATACCTTGTTTTCCGATATCGATATAGTTAGCAATTTCTTTTACATTAGAGATTTTTCTTGTTATATCTTCAGCTTGTCTTTTATGTTTTTCTTTAATTACTGTTCCCACCAGTAGCACTCTTCCCTCATACACTATAACTCTAATTTTAGAGAATAGATCATCAAAATTAGTAGAAAATAAAGATTCCTCTATCTTTGCTTTTGTGATTATATCAATTCCAGCCTGTTTAGTGCTCCGTTCTTGAACTAGTATTAAGCCTCCGCTAGAAACGCCACCAACCATTACTGGAGCACAAGAATTAATTTTAATAATTACTATAGCAATTATAAGAAACTTTATTATTTTAGCTATTCTTATCATTAGATTTTTTTAACATTATACACCTTTTATAAATATTTTCTCTACTTTCAAAAGATTTTTTGGAAAGCATAGAAGACACTTGGGAAGGTTTCAAAGTCATCAACTCTTTCAATAACATCTTATCTGAAAATCTTTTTTTTTTCAAAGTCTCATTGAATTCTATAATAACAGTAAACTCACCTTTATGTCTTATGTTTTTGTTTAAATATTCTCCAATATATGAAGAATTAATAGGTATTACTTCTTCATTAATTTTAGTTAGCTCTTTAGCTAAAGCTATATCAAAATTATTAAATTCTTTGTTTAAGCAATCTAGAAGTATATTTATTCGATTTGCTCTTTCATATAGCACAAGAGTTGAGTTTAATGTTTTGTATTCTCTTAATTTTTTTACATAGTCTCCTTTTTTTTTTGGAAGAAACCCTACAAAAAAAAATTCGTTAGTTTTTAAACCTGATATCGACAAGGCGGAGATTACTGAGCACGGGCCAGGAATTGTAATTAATTTTATATTATTTTTTTTAGCAAACTTTATTAACTTATAACCAGGGTCAGATATCAGTGGTGTACCTGCATCTGAAACTAAACATATAATTTTTTTATTTTTATACTCTTTTAATATAAGTGGGAAGTTCTCTTTAGAGTTATGATCATTATATGATACCCATCTCTTGTCTTTAATCTCTATATTAAGAAGCTTAAAGAGGTTTTTGGTTTTTCTCGTATCTTCGCATAGCATTATATTTGATTGATTTAATATATATAATGCTCTTAATGTTATATCATATCTGTTTCCAAGAGGAGTGGAAGTTATGTAAATGCCTGGAATAATTTTATTTTTACTCTCAAACAATTTTGTATTATCCTTATCAAACATTAATATTAACAAATAATTAAATGTTAAAAAAATTTAAAAAAGAAATATTAATAAAAATAATCATAATTCCTTTAATTTTTATATTTATAACTTCTTGTTCTAATAATGGCAACAACACCTTTAATATATTAGAAGAAGCAAAAGACTTTTTATATGGGGAATTAGGTCTAGATGAAATTAGAAAAGAAGAGGTACTCACAAATCAAGAAGTTAAAATTACTAAATTAGAAATAAATGAAGACAAGGATCAGGAGGAAAGAAAGAATTTGGTAACAAAGGAAGAAATATCTAATGAAAATAAAAACAGCATAGAGGAGTCAGAAAAAACTAAGGAAGAAATGAGGCAAGAAAAATTTTTGATAGAAGACGAAACTAAAATTATAAAGAAAAATGATACAGAAATTATACATTCCAGACTTTTAAAGAACGAAAAAAGCGAAGAAGAAATTTATGATAAAAAAAAATCTAGAATTAAGGATGAAGATATTATTGTGGATGAGAATTTCTTACATGAAAAAAAATTATTTGATGATATACGAAAAATAAAAATAGGTGTTTTATTACCACTTACTGGAGACAAAAAAAACGTAGGAAAACTAATTCTCAATGCATTAGAAATTGGAATATTTCAAAATAAAAAAGCAGATATAGAATTAATAATAAAAGACACTAAAGCAGATCCGTTGATAACTATTGAGGTCTTTAATGAACTATTGGATCTAAATGTTAAAAACTTTATAGGTCCATTATTTGCTAGTTCACTTTTAGCAATAGAGGATACGATAAAAAATAACAAGGTTAACGTTTTTGCTCTTACTAACAATACAAATATGGCAGGAGAAAACGTATGGGTTTTTGGAATAGATCCTCAACAACAGGCTAAAGAGATAGCCAGATTTGCATTAGATGAGGGTTATAAAGAAATAGCTTTACTACTTCCTAATAATCAATATGGTTCTTTAATACTAGAAACGATTAACGAAACCTTAGCGAGCTCAAACCTAAAAACTAAGAGAGTAGAGTTTTTTGATAATAATATAGATAGTCAAGTATTATCTGTGAAAGATATTTCAGTAGGTTTTGATAAATATAATGAGATGTTGAAAACTTCTGAAGAAAAAAAAGAAGATAAAAAATCTCTTTCTCAAAAAGAAATTAAAAAGCCTTTCGATTGTATTTTTATAGCCGCCTCTGGACAAAACTTAACTATTTTAGCTTCTCAGTTACAGTATAACGGAGTGGATCCTAAAAGTATTCCTTTCTTAGGCATGGCGTCATGGGAAAAAGAAAGTATTTTGAGAGAGCCTGCTTTGGAGGGAGGGTATTTTTCCACAACAAGCGATGGATCTCAAAAAAGTATAAAAAATATTTATAAAACCTATTTTAATGAGGAAATGACAAAAATATCTATGTTAGCATATGATATTTTGGCATTATTAAGTATTAATATCCAAGATCATCAACAGATTGATAGTGATAATCTAATAAATGAGGAAGGCTTTATAGGTTTAAGAGGACTTTTTAGGTTAAAGAAAAGTGGAGTTGTGGAAAGAACATTCCAGATAAAAAAAATCAAAAATAAAAAGTTTATAACTTATAGAAAAGCTCCACAAAACTTTTATCTTCTAAATTAAATAAGAATGCTGGTAATTATAGTATTTTGTACACTTCGCCCATTAGTAGATAAAAATATTTTTTTGTCTTTTTCAATCAGCAGCCCTTCATTTTTTAGAAGCATTATATTATTATAATTTAATAATTTTTTTATTGGTATTTTATATCTCTTAGCTAAAAAATCAAAATCAATACCAATGTTAGTTTTAAGGCCATTGATTAAAAATTCTATTAAAGTCTCTTCTTTGTTTAAGAACCTCTTCTTTTTTTTACTAAAGCTATTCGCCAACCATTGATTAGTTGAGGAAACATTTTGCATTAAGAATATCTTACCTTTCGACACTATTCTACTATGAGCAGAAGGTCCTAAACCTAAAATATTAGTCATATTAAAAACAGCGAGGTTATATTTAGAAACAAATCCAGCTTTAGTGAAGTTGCTAGTTTCATAAGATATAAAATTTTTTCTCTTTAACAATTTATTAATTTTTGTAAAAAAATCTCTTTCTTGAAACTTTAATATATCGTAACTACTATTTTTATGACTAAATTCATTTAAAGTGATATGAGTAATTGGAAAGTTTGAAAGGATATCTAAATCTAGCAACCATTTTTCTGTGTCTGTTTCAGGAACCCCATATATTAAGTCAATGGAAATATTTTTAAAATATTTAACGGCACTATTGATGCTTTCAAGGCTTTTTTCTCTATCATGTTCCCTATTTAACCATTTAAGAACAGGATTTGAGATAGATTGAATCCCAATTGATAATCTATTGATTCCTAATTTTTTGTAAGAAGCCAAGACAGAATCATTAACATCTTCAGGGTTTACTTCTATTGAAATTTCAGTATTTTCAAATAACGTAAATTTTTTATAAATATTTTTGATAATTCTCTTTAAGAATATAGTCGGTATAGTTGAAGGGGTTCCTCCTCCTATATGAATAGATTTTATCCTAGGCTCTTTGAGGATATTTTTAAAGTAATGAAGCTCTTCTTCAAGTTTAATTACAAACGATTCATAATCAACTTTTCTTTTTGATATTTTTGTATTATAGAAATCACAATAATTGCATTTACTTTTACACCATGGCCAATGAATATATAAGACTACATCAGTCATTAATTTGATCTTCTAGGAACTTATTAATAGCTAGTCTTCTGTGACTAATACTGTTCTTAATTTTCTGTCCTAATTCAGATAGTGTTTTGTTGCTACCTTTAGGAATGAATATTGGATCATATCCAAATCCATATTTCCCTCTAGGAGGATATATAAGACTTCCTTCAAGAATACCTTGATAAAAAAACTTTTTTTTATTCTTTTTTAAGTAAACTAAAAAACAAACAAATTTCGCTTGTTTTCCATTCATATTTTCTCCTATGTTACTAAATCTTTCCCTTATCTTTTCAAATGCCTTTTTATAATCTTGATTATATGCCCATCTTGATGAATATATTCCTGGAGCTCCCTCCAAGTCATCTATACATAAACCACTGTCATCTGCTAAGCAATCAAACTTCCAATTAGTATGATTTGAGGCAGACATAGCTTTTATTAGAGAGTTTTGCTTAAAGCTTTTTCCATCTTCTATAGGTACTTTTTTAGAATATTTGCTAAAATATTCTAAATTAACATTTTCTTTACTTAAAATTTTTTCAAGTTCTCTAAATTTATCTACATTATGAGTAGCAAAGAGAATATCCATTATTCCAAACAGTTTTTTTGCAGTTCATATATTTTTGTACAGGCTTCCTTAGATAATTTGAACATTTCTGAAAATTGGGTACTATTGATTGCAGTTTTTTCACCTGTACACTGTATTTCTACTATATCACCATTACTATTGAAAACAAAATTAGCATCAGCATCAGCATTAGAATCTTCTTCGTAATTTAGATCCAAAATTACTTTGTTATCTAAAAGGCCACATGATATGGCGGAAAGTCCGCACATTATAGGATTTTTAAAAATTTTTCTTTCGGTCAGTAATTTCTTCACTGCTAAGCTTAGTGCTATCCATGAACCATTAATAGAGGCAGTTCTGGTTCCTCCATCAGCTGATATTACATCACAGTCTATCTTTATTACTCTTTCACCAATTAATCTTAAATCAAATATATTTCGAAGGCTTCTCCCTATTAAGCGCTGTATTTCTTGAGTTCTTCCTGAAGGTTTACCTTTATTAACTTCTCTTTCAGTCCTTTCATGCGTAGAAGTGGGAAGCATAGAATATTCTGCTGTTATCCACCCTTTTCCTTTTCCTCTCAACCATCTAGGTACTTTATCTTCAACAGAAGCACTACAAATAACTTTTGTATTCCCATGCTCTATCATGCAAGACCCTAGGGGATTTCTCATAAAGTCTTTTACAATTTTAATTTCTCTTAAAACTTTATGGTTTTTTAAATCGCTCATTTTTTTCCTTATTGATGGCTTTAAGTATAAGATATATATTATATAATAAAACAGTTTTAAAATGAAAAAAAATCATAATAATTCTAGAGATATTGAAAATAGAGCAAAAAAGATATTAAGTGAGGTGGTCGAAGCTTATTTAAATGACGGACACCCAGTCTCATCAAAAATAATTTCTCAGAAATTAAATTCTTATCTGTCTGCTTCTACAATCAGATTGGTTATGTCAAAGTTAGAAAAGCAGGGACTTTTATACTCACCACATACTTCCTCAGGAAAAGTTCCGACTGATAGAGGTTTAAAATTATTCGTTGATGGACTTTTAGAAATAGGAGATCTAACTAAAGAAGAAAGAAAAAATATAGAAGCCAGATGCTCCGTCGCAGGAAAAACATTACTAGAAGTTTTAGATCACTCATCAAAAGAATTAGCAGGATTATCTAACTGTACATCTTTAGTTTTTGCACCAAATAATTTAGAAAGACCTTTAAAACATATAGAATTTGTAGCACTAGATTTAGACAGAGCTTTAGTAATAACTATAGATATTAACGGACTAGTAGAGAATAAACTTATTAGTATTCCAACAGGTTTAACTAATTCTGCACTAATAGAAGCTTCTAACTATATTAATTCAAAGCTCTATGGAAAAACTTTACACGAGACCAAAAAACAAATAGATCTTGAACTCAAAGAAAAGAATTCTGAAGTAGAAAAACTTTCTGATCAGTTGGTAACTGCCGGCATAGCTATTAGAGGAGGGACCAATGGAGAAGACCATTTTCTTATAAATAGAAGAGATTTTATATACGGGAAAATTGATGAAAAAGTAGATATTCTCAAATTAGATAAATTATTAGATGAATTACAAGATAAGAAAAATTTTGTTAATATTCTGAAACACGCTTCAGAGGGACAAGGCGTTCATGTTTTCATTGGTTCAAATACTGAAATATTTAATTTATCTGGATGTTCTATGATAGTAGCACCACTGAAACAAAAATCTAAATCAGAAAAAATAAGCACACTAGGAGCTATAGGGGTAATAGGTCCTTCAAGATTAAACTACTCAAGAATCATACCTATGGTAGACTTTACAGCTAAAGTACTCAATAAATTTTTAAACTGATCTTGTAGATAGATAAATTTTTCCCATTTATAAATAAAGGAAATAAAATGACAGATAATGAAAATAAAATTATAGAAGAAGAGACAAAAGAAAATTTAGATGAAGAAACCTCAAATCTAAAAGAAGACGTAAAGCCAGAGTCTGATGAAATTTTGTCGAATGAAGAGCAAGACGAAAATATAGATACTGTAAAAGAAGAACTAGTTCTTACTAAGGATAGATTGCTTAGATCACTTGCAGACAATGAAAATATAAGAAAGCAAATGGATAAATCTAAGGTAGAGTCTATCAAATATGGAGTGCAACCCCTTGCTAGAGAGTTGCTTACTGTTATGGATAATTTTGAAAGAGCTCTGCCTACCAGTGATGATAAAAAGAGTGAGCCAATATTAGAGGGTTTTTATTTAATAAAAAAAGAAATAAAAAGCATTTTGGAAAAGTTTAATATTAAGAAAATTAGTGCCCTAGGAGATGACTTTGATGCTAATTATCATCAGGCAATGTTTGAAAAAGAGACTACGGATTACAAACCAAAGCAAGTGTGTGAAATAATCCAAGATGGATATATTTTTCATGAAAGATTGTTGAGGCCGGCTTTAGTAGCAGTTGCAAAAGAAAGTAGTCAAGACAAGAATGAACCTATTACAAAAGAAGAGATAGAAAAAGATCAAGACGTAAAAAAAACTGAAAATAAGAAAGATTCTTCTGAAGTAGAAAAAAACTTTGAGTAAATATCTAAAATTCAGCTTGTTAGAAGATAGTTTCACATTAGAAATTCCCAAAGATTGGAAGCTAACTCAAAAAAACTCAAAAATCTTTGTAATAACCTTTCCTTTTGGAAAATATCCATCTTTAGATATAAACATAGAGTTCTTTGATGATCCTAAGCTAAAATCCGAAAAAGATATTTTTAATCTCTTGGCTGAAGGCGTAAATGACATAAAAGATCCTAAGAAAATAAGGGAAGATACATTTTCTATAAATTACAGAGTAAAGACAGAGGAAGAAAATTTAGTGTTATGGAAGATTTTAAATTGCATCAAACCTAGAGGATTTAGATTGGTCAGATTATCCTTGGGATGGGTCAAAAATAAAGAGGCAGACAAAATTATAAATTCTATAATTGAAGAATTAGAAAAGGTAATCTTCAAAATAAAATTCTTAGAAGATAGAAACAAATATGACAATTTAGCATCTCTATCTTATAAATTAAAAAATATTAGGTTAGAAAGAGAAATATTTTGGGAAAGACTTAAAATCAGTTTGCCTAAAAAATGGCTCATTGATTTTAATAACGAAACCCAAGTTGCTTCTGTTGAATTAGAAAAAATGCATAAATACCAATTCTTTTTTGAGAAAATGGAAATAAATATTAAAGAATCAAATATTAATGATAAGCAAGAGGATAAAACTATTGAGGAATTTATTCAAAATATAACGAAAGACATTCCCCTTGAGAGTCCAAGTCTAAAGAAAACAGATAATAATAATTATTTATTTTTATTCACTCTAAAAGAGCGAGCAAAAGAAAAGTCAGGCTTTGAATTTGTTCTTATAAATAATATATGGTACAGAATGAAAATATTTAAAAATAAAATGGTTATTGTTAGTTTTATTTTAAATTACAGTAAGGATGTCTTAGAAGAAGGAGAAATCTATGCAAAAAAGATTAATACATTGATAAGTGAATCTGAAATCATATAAGGACTTGTATTTATTTTTTTAGAACCCATATGTAAGAAGTTAGCGAAAGGAGCTCTGTATGAGTAAAGTTATAGGAATTGATTTAGGAACTACAAATTCTTGTGTAGCAGTTATGGAAGGGTCCAATGCACAGGTTATAGAAAATAGTGAAGGGGCAAGAACTACACCTTCTATGGTAGGATTTACAAATGAGGGAGAAACTCTTGTAGGACAACCCGCAAAAAGGCAAGCGGTTACAAACCCCCAAAATACATTATTTGCAATAAAAAGATTGATTGGAAGGAACTTCAACGATGAAAAAGTAAAAAAAGAGTCAAAAATTGCACCTTACAACATTGTTAAGTCTGATAATGGAGATGCCTGGGTAGAGGTAAATGGAAAAAAATATGCTCCTAGTCAAATATCAGCTTTCATTTTACAAAAAATGAAGGAAACAGCTGAAAAACATGTAGGAAGCAAGGTAGACAAAGCTGTTATTACTGTCCCTGCTTATTTCAATGATGCTCAAAGGCAAGCAACAAAAGATGCTGGAAAAATAGCTGGATTAGAAGTCCTAAGAATTATCAATGAACCAACAGCTGCTGCTTTAGCATACGGGTTAGATAAAAAACAATCAGGAACTATAGTTGTTTATGACCTAGGCGGAGGGACTTTTGATGTATCAATTTTAGAAATAGGAGATGGTGTTTTTGAGGTCAAGGCTACTAATGGAGATACATTTCTTGGTGGAGAAGATTTTGATACCAGGATTGTTGAACATCTCGCAGAGACTTTTAAAAAAGAAAGTGGTATAGATTTAAAGCAAGATAAGCTGGCTTTACAGAGACTAAAAGAAGCAGCAGAAAAAGCTAAAATAGAACTATCAAGTACTAGCTCTACAGATATAAACTTACCGTTTATTACGGCAGATTCTTCAGGTCCAAAGCATTTAACTATGAAAATGACAAGATCTGATCTTGAGAAATTAGTAGACGATTTAATAAAAAGAACTATTGGACCTTGCCAAGCGGCCCTGAAAGATGCGGGAATAAATGCTAGTGATATAAATGAGGTGGTAATGGTAGGAGGCATGACTAGAATGCCTAAAATAGTTGAAACGGTGAAAGATTTTTTTGGTAAAGAGCCTAATAAGGGAGTTAATCCTGATGAAGTTGTGGGAATAGGAGCAGCCATACAGGGAGCCGTATTAGCTGGAGATGTGAAAGATGTTTTACTACTAGATGTTACCCCTCTATCGCTTGGGATAGAAACTTTGGGAGGTGTATTTACAAGACTAATAGATAGGAATACAACTATTCCAACTAGAAAAAGTCAAACATTTTCAACTGCAGATGACAACCAACCTGCTGTAACTATTAGAGTCTTTCAGGGGGAGAGGGAGATGGCCAAGGATAACAAGGCCCTAGGTCAATTCGACCTTGTTGGTCTTCCGCCCGCACCAAGAGGAGTGCCCCAAATAGAAGTGACTTTTGATATAGATGCTAATGGTATTGTTAATGTATCAGCTAAAGATAAAGGAACTGGAAAAGAACAACAAATACAGATACAGGCCTCAGGTGGGTTATCTGATACGGATATTGAAAAAATGGTAGATGAGGCAAAGACTCACGCTGAAGAAGACAAAACTAAAAAAGAATCTGTTGAAGTCAGAAATCAAGCAGAAAGCATGGTTTACTCTACTGAAAAGAGTTTAACTGAGCATAGTGAAAAACTTGAGGCAAAGGATGCAGATAACATCAAAAGAGAACTAGAAGAGATGAAAGAACTTTTGAAAAATCAAGAAGTTTCTGCATCAGATATTAAGTCTAAACTAGAATCTTTAAATACGGCTGCTATGAAGCTTGGAGAAATAATGTATAAGCAAAATCAAGGTGATACTATAGACCCTAACAATGTCCAGAGTGACGATAATAGTAAAAACCAAGAGTCAGAAAAAAAGGATGATAAAAGTCAGAAAGATGAGGATATTGTCGATGCAGACTTTGAAGAAGTGCCTGAAGATAAAGAAAAAAAAAGTAACTAGTTTTTAGATCTAGGTATTTAATGAGAGATTACTATGAGATATTAGGTGTGGATAAAAGTGCCGATGAGACAACTCTCAAAAAAGCATATAGAGATTTGGCTATGAAATATCATCCTGATAGGAATCCAGATAATAAAGAAGCTGCGGATAAATTTAAAGAGGCAAGCCAAGCTTATGAAATTCTAAAAGATAGAGAGAAAAGATCAGCCTATGATAATTATGGACATGCCGCCTTTGAGGGAGGAGGAGATCCTAGTAGCGGGTTTTCAGG
>MDTB01086269.1_pt1 | contig 24887 bp, 27 predicted proteins | sample 811161 | NCBI WGS metagenome assembly MDTB01 (sample SAMN05326650, study PRJNA326480) | marine metagenome | isolation source: seawater | place: Mediterranean Sea | collected 2009
AAGGTCAAAGATAAATCTACAGCTCATGCAAACCCTGAAGAACTCTTGTCACTTATGAAAGATCTTAAAGTTAAAAAAGTAGTTGGGATGCATTGGGGTACAGCAATCTTAAGTTTAGAACCAGTTTGGGAACCTCCTGTTAGATTTAAAGCAAACGCTGAAAAATTTGGATATGAAAAAGAAGAAGCAGTTTTATTTAAAATAGGTGAAATTAAAAAACTTGATGAATTAATTAATTAGACTTTCTTTTTTTTCTCTCAGTGTCTAGTAAATTTGTAAGACTGTCTACAAGTGCATCTGAAAACTTAAATATTTCATTTGCTTGATACTCTGTTGAAAAAATTTTTTCTGGGTTAGTTTTATCCTCTACAATGATACCAGAGTTTGGATTGTTATCTTTTATATAAATAAGCATTAGCCAATCTTCATCCGGACTATCATCCCATTTTATAAAAATTTCACCTGTCTCAAACCTTCTGTCTATAACTCTCATTATACTTAAATATTTTGGTATCCATCTTTTATTTATTTGAAATACAGCTGAGTGGGCGCTACGAAAGTAACTTTCAAGAGCAAATTCAATTTTTTGTCTTTCAAAATTATATTGTCTTTCCTTCTCAAGAAGAACCGACCTATCATCTCCTTCTTCTACTTTAACTCCTAATTGTTCTACTCTCTCTCTTATTTTTTGGTCTCTAAGTGCTTGATATTTTTGTTTGATTTTTTCTATTCTTTCTTGAATTTCTGTATAAGACTCTCTTTCTTGAGATAATACAAATTTTTCTAAATTTTTTATTTCAAGAGCTTCTCGTAAACGGAACTTTTCTATTTTTTTCTCAAGTTTAATTTGCTCTAAAAATTTTCTTTGTTTTTCGGCCTGTTCTTTTCTTACTATAGCCTGTTCCAGCCTAATAAACTTTTGAAGGTCTTTTCTTCTTTCTTTTTCTAATTTAATTTCTTCTCTAAGTTCACGTTGTTTTTCCTCAAGCTCTAATTGTTTTTCTCTTTTAATTTTTTTAATAGCCTCATTCTTCTCTATCTGCATTTTTTTTACTTTTTCTAATCTTTTTCTCTCATTTTCCTTCTCTTTGATTGCTTTATATTCTTCAATTTTATCTGCAAATTTTTGAAAAAATTTTTGAATTGTTTTGTCTAAATTAAAATTAAAATTAAATTTTGGTGTTAATAATTCTTGAAATCTAATTATTTTAAGAATTGTACTTTTTGAAGATTTTCTAACTTTTTCTCTTCTTGTTTTCTTTGTTCTTTTTTTTGATTTTTTGACTATTTTTCTTTTACTTTTGGCTCTTGATTTTTTAAAGTATTTTTTTAATACTTTTTTATATCTTTTTTTAGATCTTTTTTTAGATTTATATCTTTTTATTTTTTTTCTCTTTTTTTTCATAAACTATATTATTTAAATAAATAACAGGTTTTATGAATAAATATAGTCTCTTCGATTACTCGGTATAGAGTCAAAATTTTTCACAAGCTGTAATTGAAAAACAACTAGATCCCTATATTTAAAAGCAGATGCACAACTAGCTAAATAAAACTCCCAACACTTAACAAATTTCTCATCAAATAAGTCTTTAACCTCACCTCTTTTGCTCGTAAATCTCTCAAGCCAGCTTTCAAGAGTTTTATCATAATGGCGTACCAAAGTTTCAGAGTCAGAGACTATTAATCCGGACTTTTCCAAAGGTTTAATTATCTGTGAGTAAGAAGGTACGACACCTCCTGGAAAAATGTAGCGCTGTATAAATGGTGCACCTGGTTGTGGTCGGTCTATTGAACCAATAGTGTGCAACAATCCAATCCCATCATCTTTTAACAATCTTTTTATTGTATTAAAAAAAGTTCTGTAAAACTTTGTTCCTACATGTTCGAACATACCTACTGAAACTATTCGATCAAAGTTACCTTTCAGCTCTCTATAGTCTACTAATTGAAATTGTACCTGGTTATCTAAATTTAATTCTTTAGCTTTTTGTTTGCAATAATTAATCTGATTTTCACTTAAAGATATTCCAACTACCTCGCACCCTTTTTGTCTTGCTATCTCAAAAGCCATACCTCCCCAACCACATCCAATATCTAAAACTTTATTTCCTGATTTAATATTTAACTTTTTTATTATATGGGTTAATTTATTTTGCTGAGCATCTTCTAGAGTATCATCTGTATTTTTCCAATAAGCACAAGAATATTGACGATGTTTTTTATCTAAAAAAATATCGTAAAGTTTTTCACCTTTTTCTCCACCAACATCATAATGATGTTGAATATCTTTTTTAGATTTGAAAGGTAAATTATAGTTGGTTAAAAATCTCCAAATTTGAAAAAATTTTTTAATTAAATAAGCAGTTGTAGTTATTTCCTCTCTTCCAACATTTTTAAAAGTTAGATTTAAAAATTGAGATAAAGAAGCATTTTCAATTATAATATCTCCATTCATATACCCTTCTGGAAATGATAAATCTGGATTTATCAGAAGTTTCCAATTTAAATTTTTCTTTAATAATTTTATTGTAATAGGCTTTTCTTTATCAGGATCTCCACAAATATATTTTTGTCCTGAGTGATCAATTAATATTATTCCGCCTTCTTTAAAAATTTTTGTAAATAGTTTTGCAAGTAACATAAATTATGCAGCTATATCTTTGCTCGGGATAAATCCTAAAGACCCCAGTTCAGACAAAAGCTCTTTCTGTTTTTCATTAGATAATAATATTAAAGGTGGTAAAATATTTTTATATTTGTTGTTTTCAACGGATAAAAAGCTATGTAATGCTGAAATTAAATGATGTTTATCAAATGTCTCTCTTACAGAAATCAACTTCTCGTTTTTTGTTTGAGTTAATTTTTTTTTAAAGTCATCAAAGACTTTTCTAGCTAAAGAGTGAGTGACATTTGTAACAGCAGAGATACAACCGCTACAACCTAATTCTAAACCTTTAAGCAATTTTGCCTCAGAACCAGGAAAAATTAAAAAGTTAGGAATTTTCAAAGTTTCAAAAAGATTATAACTTGAGTCTTTAACGCCAATTATATTTTTAGGAAAATCTTTAACAAGTCTTTTTATAAATTCAACACTAAATAAAAATGAAGATAATTTTTCAAAATTATATAAAATTATTTTAGCCTTAGGAGTTTTTAAAATTATATTTTTATAAAAATCGTAAACTCCTTCTTCAGTGTTGCCTTTATAATAAGCCGGAGGCATAACTAAAAAATTATTAAAACTATATTCCATAGAGTATTTAATTAAGTCCACTGTATCTTTTAAAGAGTTACAGCCTGTGCCAATAAAAAATTGCTTTTTAAATTTGTTTTCAGCTAATTTTGAAATTAAATCCTTTTTTTCAGAAATAGAGATTAATTGACTTTGTCCTGTTGAACCAAAGAAAAAAACACCGTGTAAACCTTTTTTAATAATCTTTTCTGCATGAAAAATTGTTGCCTCTGTGTTCAGCGAGGTATCCTCGTTAAGAACACTTAAACCAGCAGCATAAACTCCCTCTTTAATCATAATCTTACCTAATTTATTTTGTCTAAGTTATAATAGTATATGAAAAAAATACTAATTTTACAAACTAGGCCGGGTATTGGAGATTTATGTATCTTTTTAAGTGCTATGCATGAAATAGCAAAAAAAAATCCTGAAAAAGAAATTACTCTTATTACCGCTACAAGAACAAAAGCAGATGAAATATTAGAAAACGATCCATATATAAAAAAGATAATATTTCTTGATAAAGATATTTATAATTACAAGGAAGGTTTTTTTTCTAAATTTTTTAAATTAAAAAAATTTATTTCACAAGAAAATTTTTCTAAAGCATTTATAATGCACTATGGGATAAGATATAGATCTATTTGTAAAATAGCTGGAGTTGGAAAAATATTTAGTTATCCAATTTTTAAAAAAAAAGACAATATTTCAAAAAAAATTTATGATCAGACAAGAGAATGGTTAAAAATTAATTCTTATAGTCGTAATGCAAATTTAAAAATTTCTAATTCAAATACTAATAATAAAAAAAATATAATTATTGGAATTGGTTCCTCTGGTTTATCTAGGAGGTGGGAATTAAAAAAATTTATTAATGTAATAAAATTTTTAAATTCTAAAAATCAGTTTAATTTTATTATTGCGGCAGGAAAAAATGAGGAAAATGACTCAAATGAAATTATTTCTAATGTAGGAGAAAATATTAATATATCTTCGATGTGTAATGACAGTATAGGTGAAGCTTTGAAAAAAATTAAAAATAGTTTTATTTATTTTGGAACAGATTCTGCATTCATGCATCTAAGTGCTGGATTGAAAGTAAAAAGTTTTGCACTTTTTGGTGACACCCCTACTAACTATGCAGAGTATTCGGATCTTATAAAACCAATTCTTCCAGATGGCTTTAATGAAATTGGACATGACTCAAATGCAATGCACTTAATTGACGAAAGTAAAGTTTGTAATATTCTTGAGAAGTATTTGTCTGAAAGTGTTTAAAAATCTGTTTTAATAATTTTTTCTTTAGCCTCGTTTACTAATTTACTAAGTTCTTCTGTGTTCACATCTCTATTAAGGTCTGGATGTATTTTTTTTTGTAATTTTGCAGCTGATTTCATAACTTCCTGTTTAGTACAACCTTTTTTAAGTCCCAATAATTTATAAGCTTCATCTATTGTTACTGTAGTAGAACCTTGAGTTTTATTAAAATTATTTTTAGAAAATCTTCCAGAGTTTCTTAAAAATTGTAATAGTCTCCATAGTTGTATCATTTGAAAAGCTGTCAGTCCTTTAATTTTCAAACCAGTTAACAAAATAATTAAAAAAGGAAGAGAAAATAAATATTTGCCAACAACAGCTAATAGTGTTGCTAAAAATATAGATATTATTATTGCTAACCTTTTTAGAAATTGTGCAATTTTTTTACTACTTGTTCTAGCAAACCAGCTCAGCAAAATATAAATAATGACAAAGATGACAGTTCCAGCTAAAAATAAATTCATATAATAATCTTTTTTAAATGAATATACCAAAATTATCAAAAAAACCGATTAATAAAAGTTGCCACGGAGTAAGTTGGAAAGATGACTACTCATGGATTCACCAAGAGAATATATTAGAAGTTCTCAAAGATGGGAAAAAACTTCTTCCAGAAGTAAGAAAATATCTTGAGGATGAAAACAATTTTACAGAAAAAAAACTATCTGACTCAAAATCCTTACAGAAAAAACTTTTTAAAGAAATTAAAGGAAGAATTAAACTTGATGATCAATCTCTTCCTTTTAGAGATAAGAAATATGAATATTGGACCAAAATTACTAAAGAAGGAGATTATTCAAAAAAATTAAGAAAAAAAATTGGCGGCGATAAGGTTGAAACATATTGGGATGGAGATGTAGAAGCTAAAGGTAAAAAATTTTTTAATACTGGAGATATTTCTGTATCAAATAATGACGAGTTATTAGGTTATTCAATAGACAATAAAGGAAGTGAATATTTTACTATATATGTGAGAAGAATCTCCGATAAAAAAATTATAGATGGGCCCATAGTAGATACATCTGGTTCAATAACTTGGTCTTACGATGATAAATATTTTTTTTATACTAAATTAGACAAATTTCATCGAGCTAGAAAAATTTATAGACACAAGCTTGGTACACCAGTTAATCAAGATAAAATTATTTTTGAGGAAAAAGATGATAGGTTTACCTGTGGTATTGGAACAAGTTCAGATGAGAAATTCTATTTTATAATTACTTCAGAGCATACTACTTCTGAAATTCATTTTTTTAGTAAAGATGAGGAAATTCCAGAACCTAAACTTTTTTTAAAAAGAGAAAATGGAATAGAATATTCTTTGGATAGTTGGAATGGTTATTTTTGGATACATACAAACAAAGAAGCAAAAGATTTTAAAATATGCAGATGTAAAAATGAAAATTTTAATCAGTGGGAAGAATACATCCCGCCAAAAGACGAAGTTTTGATTGGTGGTTTTTCTCTTCTGAATGATTGGATGATAAGATCAGAGGTAGTTGATGCGCTGCCTAAATTATTTATTAGAAATTTAAAAAGTAATAAAGAAGAAGAGCTTGTAATTTCTGACGAAGAAGTAATTAGCCCAGGTATAAGTTTAATGCAAAAAGACAGAAACACGGATCTGCTAAGAATAGGCTATGAGTCACCTATGACTCCAGCACGAACATACGAGTATAATATTAGTACAAAAGAAAAAAAACTTGTTAAAGAATTAGAAATTCCTTCAGGTTATGATCGTGATAATTATGTTGTAAGAAGAATGAATTGTGTTGGACATGATGGAAGAAAAATCCCTCTAACAATTACACATCACAAAAAAACAAAATTAGATGGTAGTGCTCATGTACTGCTTTATGGTTATTCAAGTTATGGTTATTCGGCACCTATAAATTTTTCATCATCAAGACTAAGTTTAATTGACAGAGATATTATTTGGGTAACGGCTCATGCTAGAGGAGGAATGGAGAGAGGTATGAAATGGTGGGATGAAGGAAAAATGCTAAACAAAAAAAATACTTTTAAAGATTATATTTCTTGTGCTAAATTTTTAATTGATAAAAACTATACAAGCAAAGGAAAGATAATTGGTTTTGGCGGCAGCGCTGGAGGATTGCTTATGGCTTCAGTGGCTAACGAAGCTCCAAGTTTATTTCTAGGTTTTATTATGTCTGTTCCTTTTGTTGATACTTTAACTACGAATTTAGATCACACTTTGCCCCTAACTGTTGGAGAGTTCAATGAATTTGGAAACGCTAAAGAAAATAAAGAACATTTTGATTATATTCGTTCTTATTCGCCTTATGAAAATATAAAAAAAATGGATTACCCTAATATTCTTGTTACAACTAGTTTGTCAGACAATAGAGTCCTTTTTGATGAACCTACAAAATATGTTGCTAAATTAAGAGACTTTAAAACTGATAATAATTTGCTTCTTTTTAAATGTGAAATGAACGCAGGTCATGGTGGAAGATCAGGGAGAGATGCTGCTATAGAAGAAATAGCTTTCGATTATGCTTTTGCTTTAAAAATTTGTAACAAATTAAACTCTTAGACTTTATGAATAAAAATTCTATAGATTGGTTTTGTAGAAATACATGGATAGTAAGTGCAAAAAATACAGCTTGGTGCCTGCTTGGTTGTTCTATAGGAGACCTTGGAACTATTTATTTTTTTCAAGTAAGTAAATTTTCTTTACCTGTGATTACTATAATGATTTTAGCTATTATTAATGGTTTAATAACAAGCATTATTTTAGAAACTATAGTTTTATTAAAACAAAAAATAATTTTTAAAGAAGCTTTAAAAACTGCTTTAGGAATGAGCTTGATTTCAATGGTAAGTATGGAAATTGCAATGAATTTGACTGATTATTTTTTGACCGGTGGAGCTATTTTAACCTTCAAAGTAATTCCTGTAATGCTTTTTGTTGGATTTGTTACTCCCTGGCCTTACAATTATTGGAGGTTAAAAAAGTTTGATATTGCCTGTCATTAAAAACAATTTTTGCTACTAAAACCCACAACTACATTTTTTGAATTAATTTCAAATTTTCTCTCACATTTAATATTATACTTCTTTGTTATATAAACATAGTTTCGTGTTCTATTGTCGGTAAATTCAATTTTGTCTGGGACTCCAAACATAATTTTTAATTCAGTCTCGGATTGGTTAAGCCATTCGCTTAACATCTTTTTCTCTTGATCAACTTTTTTATCTATTTTCTTATTTACCGTATTACATGCTGTTAAAATCAACACGATAGAAAAAAAAATAAACATCTTTAAATTTTTTTTCATTTTCAACTTTGTTTAGAATACACAAAACTTATAAACAGATATATTGCGTATAAGTTGTATAAATCATCACAGAAACCAAATATGCAATATTTTCATAAGATTTTATAAAAAGAATCGTGTATTTACCCCTAAAGGAGGTTCTATGTTAGATAAATATTTTAAATACAAACAAAACAAAACAAATTTTAAAACTGAGGTTATAGCTGGTGTCACTACATTTTTGACAATGGCTTATATAATGTTTTTAAATCCCTTTATTTTGTCTGGTGAGTTCGCTGGACCAGAAAAAGGTTTTTTTGATTTCGGTGCGGTATTTACTGCGACGATAGTAGCAACTGCAATAGCTTGCTTTATAATGGCTTTTTATGGAAAAACTTGGCCTATTGGTTTAGCGCCAGGTATGGGTATTAATGCTTTTGTAGCATTTGGTGTCGTTGGAGGTATGGGATACTCGCCTCAAGCTGCTTTAGGTGCTGTCTTAGTTGCAGGGGTATTGTTCTTAATAATTTCTTTAACACCAATCAGAGCATGGTTAATTAACTCAATTCCAAGAAGTTTAAAGCTAGGAATAGGAGCAGGTATAGGATTATTTTTAGCCGTAATAGGTTTACAAATTATGGGTGTTGTTGGAGATCATCCTGTAACACTTGTGACTCTTGGTGATATTAAAAATCCTTTAGTTCTTCTGGGCTGTTTAGCTTTCGTTGCAATGATAGTTTTGGAAAAAATGAATATTAGAGGAAATATAATTATTGGAATATTAGTATTTAGTGTAATTGCCTGGGTTACAGGTTTAGCTAAGTTTAATGGTGTGGTGAGTACACCTCCTCCAATGACTTATCTGATGGACTTTGATCTTTCAGCTGCACTGACTGCTGGAATGTCGACTGTAATTTTCACTTTATTATTTATCGATTTTTTCGATACTGCTGGTACTTTAACATCAGTTGCAAATGTAGCCGGTAAAGTTGATAGAAATGGTAAAGTTCAGGATATTCATAAAGCTATGATGTCAGATAGTGTTGGAACTGTAGCAGGTGCTTTAATGGGAACCACTACAGTTACTAGTTATGTTGAGTCAGGTGCTGGAGTTAAGGCTGGTGGAAGAACTGGGATGACATCCTTGGTAATTGGAGTGTTATTTTTAGCTTGTTTATTCTTTTCACCTTTAGCAACTAGTCTACCAAAAGAAATAGATGGCGCTGCTCTTCTTTATGTAGCTGTTTTATTTGTGAGAAATATCACAGATATTGATTGGGATGATATTGCTGAATCAGCCCCTGCAATAGTTGCAATGATTACAATGCCACTTACTTATAGTATCAGTAATGGTATTGCTCTTGCATTTGTTGCTTATGCTTTAGTTAAAATCTTGACAGGCAAATTTGCTTCCACTTCTCCTGCTATATGGGTTATAGCAATATTAAGTGTTGCAAGCTTCGTGGTTGCCTAGTTTAAAAACTTAAATAAAAAAAGGGTCAGAAATAAAAACTGACCCTTTTTTATTTCTTATGTTTTTTCTTTAAGTCCTCTATTCTTATTTCTTCGTAATGTTCAAAAGGTTGTACAATCCAAGGATTATTTTTAAGTCTTACTGCACAATAATCCGGTTCAAATGTAGATTTTTTTTTCTTCCATAGTGTAGCTGTTTTTATGTCCTCAATTTTATCTTTTATTGGTTCATATTTTTTTAACCAATCTACACTTTTGTTTAAAGTAATTCCTGTATCAGATAAATCATCACACAACAGTATTCTTCCACCCATATTTTTTGCGATAGAGCTCATTTCTCTAGAAAACACTATATCACCTTGCTCATCTTCTACTCCTTTACCGCTATAAGATTCTACCGCAAGATAAGCACATTTTAATTTAAAAACTCGACTCAGAAGATCTATCATGGGTGCTGATCCTCTCATGATACCAACTAGTAATGTTGGTTTGTAACCACTATCATTTACCATAATTGCCAATTTTTCTACGGTCTTATTGTATTCATCCCATGAAATAATTAATTTTTCTGACATAATAATTCTTCTATCATAATTAAAAAAAACTTAATTAAAAAGCAAAAAAACCACTATTCAACATATGTGAGTTATTGAAGAATTCAGTATTGAATAGGCTCACTGTCTATTGACCTCCACAAATACCAAGTGGCAACTGAACAATAAGGAGAGAACTTCTTTTTAAGAAAATTAACAAAGTTTTTTGGTGGTAAATACTTTTTTTTATAATTAACAGAAATAGCTCTTAGCAAACCTATGTCTTGGGTCGGCCAAATATTTGGACGGTTAAAAAAGAAGATCAAAGCCATTTCACTAGACCATCTTCCAATTTGTTTAAGGCTGGATAAATAAATAATTGCTTCTTCGTCACTCATTTCTTTTATTAGGTTATGATTAAATGATTTATTCAAAATTCTTTTGGCTAGATTCTTTACCCCATTAGCTTTATTACGACTTAAACCACACCCTCTTAAAGTTGAAACTGTTAGCTTAGAAACATTTTTCGGATTTATCTTTCCTTTGCATTTTTTTTCAAATTTTGAGAAAACAGAGTCAGCTGCTTTTACACTTATTTGCTGAGAAATTATTGATCTTGATAGAGAATAGAAAAAATTATTTCTAGTAATTAAATGTCCATCATATGAATTAATTAATTTAAACATAGCTTTATCTTTACTTAAAAACTTTTTTGCCTTCTCCCAGTAAATAGGTTTTTTCATACTCTAGGGGAAACAGGTTGTTTTTTTAATTTTGACTCTCTTTTAAAAATGATAAGTGAACTTAATATTACCAAAGTAGCTCCAAATAACATCATAGGTTTTGGAATTTCATTCCAAATATAATATCCAAAAAACAAAGCGAATAATAAAGACAAATATTTTATTGGTGAAACGAGACTGGCATCTGCTAAACGATAGCTCTGAGTTAGAAGTAAATTTGCTACACCTCCTGCTAAACCTAGAACAATAAATAAAAATAATTCAAATTTAGAAGGCATTTCCCATCCCATAGGTAAAGTCAAGAGACTTAAAAATAAAACTAAAATTGTAAAATAAAACGCTATTAAATAATTTGGTTCTGTTTTAGATAAAGATCTAATGCTAATTGCCACAAAACTAAATCCAATACAAAATATTATTGGAAATATATAATATAAATTCATTTCTGAAAATGCTGGCTGAACAATAAATAACATACCAATAAATCCTATAAAGACTGCTGACCATCTTTTAACTCCCACTTTTTCAGATAAAAAAATTATAGAAAAAATAGTTACGAAAATAGGACCTGCAAAAGTTAAAGATATAACATCTGCTAAAGGCAAATTTCTTAAAGCTATAAAGAGAGCAATAATACTTATAGCTCCACTTACTGCCCTGAACGCATGTAGAACTGGTCTTTTAGTTTTGTAAAATGTAAAGATTTTTTTTTTAGGAATTAAAAAAAAAATTGGTATCAAGCCAAAAAAGAATCTCATGAACAAAAGTTGAGCAACTGGAAAACCTTCTAGATATTTTACAAGTATATCCATCGTTGAAAAACAAATTACACTTCCAACCATATATAAAACTGCTATTTGAGATTTAGTGAGCAAATTTACCGCCTTTTAATTTATGAACTATCATATTAAAATTGAAATATAAATATGCAAACTGCAATAGTTGGAATAGGTTGTTTTTGGAAAGAAACTGAGTTTAAAAACTTAAAAGGAGTAGTTTCTACGGAAGTTGGGTATTGTGGTGGAAATACTAACAATACAAACTATGAGAAAGTATGTAGCGGAGAATGTAACTCGGCAGAAGTAGTAAAAGTAAATTTTGATGAAAAAATATTAACTTATGAAAATTTACTTAAATTTTTTTTTTCAATACATGATCCTACTACACTAAATAAACAAGGACCAGATATAGGTCCACAGTACAGAAGTGAGATTTTTTATATTACTGAAGATCAAAAGAAAATAGCAGAAAAAGTTAAAAATGAAATAAATAAAAAATTTGATAATAAAATTATTACGAAAATTTCAGAAGAATTTAATTATGTTCGGGCAGAAGATTATCACCAAAAATATTTTGAAAAAAAAGGGTTTGTATGAGTTTAGTATCTACTGAATGGTTAGAAAAAAATCTTAAAAATGTAAGAATTATTGATGCAAGCTGGCATATGCCAAGCTCAAAAAGAAATGCGGATAAAGAGTTTCTTAAAATTCACATCGAAAACACAGTTTTCTTTGATCTTAATAAATACTCAGATGAAAAATCTTCTTTGCCACACATGATACCTGATAAAGATAAATGGGAAAAGATAGTCTCTGATCAAGGAATTAAAAATTCTGATCAAATAATTATTTACGATGATTCGGACACTATTAGTTCCTGTAGGTGTTGGTTTACATTTATTTATTTTGGTCATGATCCCAACAAAGTATCAATTTTGGATGGTGGTTTAAAAAAATGGATTAATGAAAAAAGATTTGTAACCAGCAATTTAAGAAAATTTGATAAAAGTAAGTATGATGTTACAGAAAAAAAATTCCTTATAAAAAACAAAGAGCAAATATCTAAAAATATAAACACTAAAGTCTTTGAACTTATTGATGCAAGATCAGAACAAAGATTTAAAGGTCAGGCATCTGAGCCTAGAAAAGGTTTAAAAAGTGGGCATATACCAAACTCAAAAAATATTCCTTTTACAGACTGTTTAAATAAAGCTGACCGTACTTTTAAAAAAAAAGAAGATTTAATAAAAATATTTGCCAAACAAAACATTGATATTAAAAAAGATGTGGTTTTTACATGCGGATCAGGAGTTACTGCATGTGTTTTGGGTCTAGCAAATTTCGTTATAAGTGATAAAACACCTATTATTTATGATGGATCCTGGTCTGAATGGGGCAAAGAATAGAAAATGAAAAAATCAAGAAAAATTACCATTGGAATATTAATATTTTTTATTTCAATCGCTGTTGTAATTGGTGGCCGTACAGCCATTGGAAATCATTTTAAAAAAAAATTCTCAAAAAGGCCTCCGCCAGGAGTAATTATTGAAATAGTTAAAGAAAAAAATTTTAGTCAATCTATTGAAAGTTACTGTACAGCCCTTAGCAGTCAAACAGTTTCATTTAAAATTAAAAAAAGCGAACTTATTGAGCCAATTAAGTTTGGCAAAAAAGTTAAAAAAGGAGAAATAATTGCAAAATTATCTACTAAAAATATTATAGCTCCCTTTAATGGAAAAACTGGTACAAGAGGAATTAGTTCGTCAACTTTAGGAACAAACTCTATAATGTTAACTTTAGATGACTCAGAAAAAATACTCTGTGATTTACAAATTCCAGAAATATATGCATCAGTATTAAAAAGAGGATTAAAAATAAATGCAAAATTTTTAGCCTATAAAGAAAAAAACTATATAGGTTTAATTGACTCAGTTGCTTCTAGAATAGATGCACAAACTCGATCTATTTTAGCGCGTGCCAAAATTAACAATAAAAATCTTGAGATACTACCTGGCTCTCTTCTAGATATAAAAATTTTTTATAACGAAAAAGATGCTCTTTCAGTATCTGACACCAGTATTATTTTTGAGGACAAAAAAAAATATATTTATAAAGTTTTAGATGATAACAAAATTGATAAAGTTGAAATTACTACCGGTATAAGAAAAGATGGAAGTTTAGAGATTCTAGAAGGTCTAAATGAAAACGATCGAATTGTTAAAGAAGGTTTATCTCGTCTTAATGAAGGAATGACCATCAAGCCTATAAATAAATAATATTATGCATAATTTTTGTCTTTTAAACATCAAGAGACCTGTATTAAGTTCTGTTTTTTCTTTAATGCTAGTGGTTTTTGGTCTGTACACTTTTTTTCAAATAAGTACCAGAGAACTGCCAAAAGATCTTCAACCACCAGTAGTAGAAATTAGAACTAATTATACTGGAGCTAGCCCAGCAATTATTTCATCAGAAATATCAGAGCCGATTGAATTGGCAGTGGGTGGGGCAGAAGGAATAAAGTCTATTGATACTCTATCTGAGATTGGTAGAAGCACAATTAAAATTGAATTTCTTACAGATATTAATATAGATGATGCCGCAAATGATATCAGGGAGAGAGTTGCTAGAATTCTAGATAATCTTCCTGAAGAAAGTAAGGCGCCAGAAATTAGAAAAGCTTCAGCTGGTTTTTCTACTAGCATGTGGCTTTCTGTAAGTAGCACTACATGGGACTCACTAGAAATTGGAGATTATGTAAAAAGAAATTTAGTCGATACTTTTAGTTCTGTTCCAGGCACTGGGCGTTTAATAGTTGGTGGAATAAATGAAAAGGCCGTAAGAGTTTATTTAGATCCAATAAAACTAAGTGCAAATGATCTAGAGGTAAAAGATGTTGAAAATGCGATAAGAAAAAATAATGTTTCAATTCCTGCAGGAACTATTGAAGCTAATAACATAGATCTGACGCTAGACCTTGGAAAAACATACAAAAATATAAATTCTATAAGGGAATTACCGATTAAAAAAGTCAAAAGTAAAACTGTAACTTTAGGAGATCTTGCTGAAGTTAATTATGGCCCGGTCTCTGAAAAAACTCTTTTTAAATCTCAAAGTCGTAATTCAATTAATGAAAATACTGTTGGCATAGGTATCTACGCACGAACAAATGAAAGTACAGTAACACTTTCAAAAAATATAAGAAAAAAAATTCAAGAAGTAAAAAAAAATCTGCCTAATGGGCTCAAATTATCTGTAAGCTTTGATAGAGCTGTCTATATCAAAGAGGCCATAATGATGTGCTATCAATCTATACTTTTAGCTTTAATGCTTGTTGTGGGTATTATTTACCTTTTCTTAGGAAATGTTAGGGCCATGATAGTACCTGCTATTACTTTACCAGTAAGTTTAATTGGTGCTTGCTTGGGCTTATGGATTTTTGGGCTTACTATAAATATCTTTACCTTGTTAGCAATCATACTAAGTGTAGCCATTGTGACAGATGACAGCGTAGTAATGACAGAGTCTATCTATCATAGGATCGAGCAAGGAGACTCGCCTCTAGTAGCAGCTGCTACAGGAAGCAAAAATGTTATTTTTGCTATTTTATCTACTAGCATAATAATTTTAGCAACCTTTGCACCCTTATTATTTATAAGCGGAATAAGTGGTACACTTTTTAGAGAAATGGCGATTGCTTTATCAATTACAATAGTCATAAGCACTTTTACTGCTCTTTCAATAGCACCCATGCTGAGTTCAAAACTTTTAAGCAAAACAACAAATAAATCTAGAATAGTTTTAAAATTTGAAAAATTTTTTAAATCATTTGAGGATTTCTATTCTGAAACATTAGGTTATTGGATTCAAAAACCAAAAACTATCATATGGTTTATGGTTTTTGTAATTCTATTAGCTGCAGTCCTTTTTAAAATTACTCCTAAAACTCTTCTTGAAAAAGACCCTGACAGAGGAGTTTATTTAGTTTTTGGTAAAACAGATGAGTCCTCTTCATTTGAATATACAGTAAACAAAGCAGAAAAAGTTGAAGAAAGATTAATACCTCTTTTACAAAAAGATGATGAACCTTACCAGAAGTTAATAATGAGAGTGCCTGGTTTTGGTAGGTCTTCTCAATCATACAATTCATTTATAATAATTGCTTTATTGGACAATTGGAAAGACCGAAAAGAGAGCGCTCAGACTATCGTTAGAAAAGCTATAGGTAAAATTGTTACTGTCCCGGGAACTATGGCATTTCCTTTAACTCCTAATTCTGTAAGAGTAAGCAACTATCAAAAGCCGGTTGTCGTGACTATTACTGGTCCATCTTATGAAAAACTTTATGAGTGGCAAAATTTAGTAATGGAAGAAATGAGGAATAACAAAGGGTTGGCTGACATAACTTCTGATTATTCTAAAAATAAACCTGAGATAGAACTTATTATTGATGAAAAAAAAGCTAAAGATTTAGGACTTTCTATTGAAGCAATTGGAAAATCAATTGAAACATTATTTTCTGGAAAAACTGTAACAAAATTAAATGATGCTGGTAAGGAGTATCCAATAATCTTACAAGCAAAACTGAAAGATAGAAGAAAAACAGAAAGTTTAAGCAAGATCTTTGTTCGTTCTGAGACCACAGGTAAATTAATATCTTTGGTAAACGTAGTAAGATTTGAGGAAAAAGGATCAGCAAAGTTATTAACACGTTATCAAAGATCAAAATCAGTGACATTAACTGCTCGTCTTGTTGGGGGTTATACTCTTAATGAAGCATTGAACTTTATTGAAAAGACAATTGACGATAAAGCATCATCGGCTGGAATTTATTACAAAGGAAAATCTCTAGATCTTAAAGAAGCTTCGAGTGAATTATTAATAATTTTTGCTTTAGCATTAATAAGTGCATACTTAGTTATGGCTGGAACTTTTAACGCGTGGAGGCAACCATTTGTAGTAATGTTAACAGTTCCATTGGCTGCAATTGGGGGTTTGATATTTATTTTATTGTTTAATAGTACAATAAATATTTTTTCTCAAATTGCCTTGGTCGTTCTTATTGGTATAGCAACCAAAAATAGTATTTTGATAGTAGATTGGGCTAATCAGTTACGAGTTAAAGGCAAAACAGTACAAAGTGCAATCATAGAGTCATGCAAAAGAAGATTTAGACCAATCATCATGACTAGTTTATCTACTCTTATTGCAATGATTCCTCTTATAGTTGGAAACATCGGGCCGGGAGCAGGTGAAGGAATAAGGTTGGCTGTTGGATCAACAATATTTGGAGGAATGTTAATAAGTACTTTTTTAACCTTATTTACAACTCCAGTTTTTTATTTATTGCTGTGTAAAAATTCAAAAAGAATAGATGAAATTGATGTTCAGCTTGGTAGAGAATTTAAAAAATAATATATTTATTTTTATCTAAATTCTTTTTACAAAGTGTAAGTTGTTTTCTGTATTTATTAGCACTGTCTTTGACTGATTTAGCATAAATAATTGCCTTTTTATCTTTTGAATAATTTTTGTAATCTCCCCATCCTTTATAATAAGCAAGGTACTGTCTGTAGGCATCATTTTTTGGAATTTTTAATAAAGTTGTTGTTTTGTTTACATACCAACCTATAAAATCTACTGAATATTTAAAGTTTGCTCTTGTAGCAAATTTTTTACCTGTTTCTCTTTTGTATTGTTGAAAAGTTTTATCTATAGCCTGGCTATATCCAAATGAACTAGACTTTCTTTTAAAAGGTATTACTTTAAACAATTTCACTCGAGGTGGCTTTGCTAGCCAATTAAAATTGCTTTCTTTTTTAATAAAAGCTAATTGAATATGTATTGGTACACCCCATTTTTCATAAGAGGCTTTTGTGTGTTTGTACCACAGGTAACGTTCTTCAAAGATTGCACAGCTATTCTGTACATTTTTAGGAATTGAGGAGCAGGCAGTAAAAAAAAGCATTAAAAAAATAAGTAATTTTCTAAAATTTTTAAAATGAATCATTTTCTACTTTATATAAGAATTTAATTTTGAATTCTTCTCCATTTTTCTGGCCTTGTAAAAGTCCCTCTCCAAATTCCTAATCTATTTTCACTAGCATATTGTTCATCAAATACATATCTTTTTGAATATTTTTGATATGCTACTGCATGACCATTTCTTACTAGCCATTTATTTATATCTATTTTGTCAATAAAACAGATACCTATAAATCTGTTATATCTATCTTTGTTTTTAATTTTACAATTTATAATTTTATTTTTAATTTTTTTTTTCAACATGACAGTGGACTCTTTTCCGCATTCATAACTCTTTTGAAAATTAAATATTGAGAAAGTTAAGTATTTTTTTTTACAAGTTTGTTTTTTTTCAGGCGCATCTATTCCGTAAAGTCTAATTTTCTGATTATTAATCTTAATAGTATCTCCGTCTATAATTTCTGGTTTTCCACGAATATATTCAAGACTATAGCTCTTAGAAAAAGAAATTAATGTTAAAAAAAAAAATTACAAAGAAACTAATTAATTTCTGACTTTGCTTTATTTGTGTACTCTTCCATTTTTTTTTTAATTTCATCTTCAGATATATTAAATTTTTCTAAATCCTTTTTAAGCTTTCTAAAAACATCTTGATCACCCGCTTCTGTGAAGTCTTCTTTAATTAAAGACTGAATATACTCCTTTTCTTGATCTGTATTATAACTTAAAATTTTAGATGCCCACTGACCAAGATATTTATTTCTTCGTGCGTCAATTTTAAATGATTTTTCCTCATCCATTGCAAATTTTTTTTCAGCACTTTTTTTTCTTTCATCAAACTTTTCCATATTTCCACCTTTTATACAAAAAAATTATTACAATTGCCATAAGAGTACCAAGCAAATTACCAATAAGATCTTCTATTTGAAAAGATCTTACAGGTATAACTAAGTGTGTCAATTCAAGTAATATTGAGATTGATAACAAAAAAAACATCATTTTCTTTAAATTTTTATTCCTTAAATAACTTATAAGTCCAATCATTGATAAATAGAAAAAAGCTAATAGGTGATTTATAGATGTTCCAAATGGATTTGAAACAATATTAGGCTGTTGCTTTATAGTTCCATAAAAAAGAAAACCTAAAAGACTTCCAGGAAATAAATAAATTAATATTAGACCAAATAGAGAAAAATAATATAAATATCGGATTATACTGATTTTATTATCCATTTTAAAAATTCAGTATTTCCATTTTTAACATCAAAAAAAATTATACAAGGAACCTCATAACTATGAAGTTTTTTTACATTTTGAATTATTTTTTGAACATTTTTATTCATTGTTTTGCCAACAATTAAAACTTCTTTAACTTGTTTTATATTTTTTTTCCAAAGAAATATTGAGTCAACATTGTTAATAATATTTGCACAAGCAACTAATTTATTTTTTACGAGAAATTTAGCTATTTTAGAAGCTTCTTTCTTTTTAGAGCAAGTAATGTAAAAGAATTTAATACCCTTCATGCTAATAATTTAATATATTAAATATATATTATTCAATGGGTAAACTCATAGCAATTAGACATGGTCAAAGTACTTGGAATGCTGAGAATCGTTTTACGGGCTGGGTAGATGTAGATCTATCAGAAAAAGGTGTACAAGAGGCCAAGATGTCTGGGAAGTTATTAAAAGAATTAAATATAGATTTCGATATTTGTTTTACTTCATATCTTAAAAGGGCAATAAATACCTTAGAGATAGTTCTAGAAATTTTAGGAAAAAATAAAAAATATACAAAAGCTTGGGAGCTAAATGAAAGACACTATGGATCTTTAACCGGTTTAAATAAGGCCGAGATGAAAAAAAAACTAGGTGAACATCAGTTTAAAAAATATAGAAGATCTTGGGATATTCCCCCACCAAGTTTAGATGAGAATTCTAAATACAGTTCAAAAACTAACCCTTTATATAAAGGTATACAAAATATACCTAATACTGAGTCACTGAAAAATACTTATGAAAGAGTTGTGCCTTATTTTAAAAAAAATATAGAAAAACATCTTAAAGAAAACAAAAATATTATTCTTTCAGCCCATGGAAATACGATTAGAGCTTTGGGGAAAAAAATTTTTAATATATCTGATAAAAATATTAATTTGCTAGAAATACCTACAGGAAATCCTTTGATAATTGAATTTGACAATGAAGGTAAACTTTTAAGAGCAAAATATTTGGATGAGTCTAGAAAAGCTGAAATAATATCTAACCAATAACTTTTTTGTTCAGTTTTTTATATATCTTATAATTATTTATATGATAAAATTTTTGTCTGCTAAGAACACCTAAAAGTTCTTTATCTTTTATTAAATCATCCCAAACTTTATTCATAGAAAAAGGTTTAATTTTTCTTTTTTTAAAAATAGATCTACTAATAATTTGAGCTCCGGTAAAAATGAACTTATTATTTTTATACCTTAAAATTTCATTTTTAGAGCTCAAGTTAAAATCTCCTTTAAATGATTTGTCATAACTTTTGTTTTTTGAAACTAAAAGCATAGTTGGTTTTTTATTTTTTAGATAAACTTTCTCCATTTTTCTAAACTCTTTTTTATATCCTCTTCTCCAAAGCGTATCTGGATTTAAAACAAAAAATATTTGTTTGTTAAATTTTTTAGAAGCATTTAAAATTCCTCCACCTGTATCCAATATTTTCTTTTTTTCTACAACGACATATATTTTTGAAGAAAATTTTTTTCTTTTTACGAAATTAACTATCTCTTTATGAAGATAATGTGCATTTACTATAATATGTTTGATGCCTAAAGAACTTAAAAAATTTATGCTATTTTCTAATAAAGTTAAACCATTAATTTTTACAAGTGGTTTTGGAATTTTTTTTGTAATTGGATGCATTCTTTTTCCATAACCTGCTCCTAAAATTATTGCCTTTTTTATTTTCATTTAAAATTTATTTTTTTTCTAATTTTTTTATTTACAGCATTTTTGAGCATAATTTTTAAATTTTTAAAAATTTTATTTTTCATTCTTAACTCAATTAAAGACCATGTATAAGGTAAATATTTTAAGTATTGAGACTTATTATCTCTTTTGAAAAGTCTATAAAAAATTCCTAATATTTTTAAATTTCGTTGAACAGATAAAGTATCAAAATCATTTTTTAATAAAGAGATTTGTTTTTTTTTAATAGAGCATTTATTAACATAGTATTGAAATATTTTATTTTTTATTTGAATTGGAACTTTTAGTCTAACATCATCTATTAATGAAGCTAGATCATATACTGGGTTACCTATAATAGCATCTTGAGTGTCAATGATGCCTAATTTTTTTTTTGTAGACATGATATTTGAAACATGAAAATCTCTATGCACAATAAATTTGTTTTTAAAAAAAATTTTTTTATAAATTTTATTTAGTTCTTTTTTTATAATTTTTTTATGTTTTAAAGATTTTTTTTTACCTATAACTCCTTCTAGATACCAATCAAAAAATAAATTTGATTCTTTATGCAAACTTTTTAGATTATAGTTACTTAAATTTAAATATTTGTTTGGACCAAATTTAATCTTTCTAGTTGGATTTATTTTTTGAATTTTTAAGATTACATCTACACATTTCTTGTAAAAAGAAAGTTTATTTTTAGATTGTTTTATGTATTGTAAAAGAGTTTTATCTCCAAAGTCTTCTATTTCTATAATTCCTTCTTTGAGATTTTGACTAATTAATTTAGGAGTGTGGATGCCTTTATTTTTTAAAAATTTATTTATTGCTGAATAAGCTATGAGATTTTTGAATCTCTCTTTTTTTGCTGTAACAATAATCGATGTTTTTTTTCCTTTATGTAATCTAAAAAATTCTCTAAAAGAAGCATCACTTCTAATCTTTTTAAGTTTAAATTGCATTTATTTTAAAATTTTTCCATTTTCCAAAACCATTAAACTTAATTTTTCTATTTTGTAAATCAGACTCATAATAAAAAGTAATTTCCAATCTATTTTCAATTTTTTTTTTTATTTTTTCAGGCCATTCAATAATTGACAGTACATTCGTTGTATCTTCAAAAATACCTAATTGTTGAATTTCTTTGTCAGTTTTCAGTCTGTACAAGTCATAATGCATAATTTTTAAGGACTTTACTTCATATTCATACAGTAAATTAAAAGTTGGGCTAGGGACTTCGGTCTTATCAACTTTATTTTTTTTCTGTAAATGATTGATTAAATTTCTGGCAAAGGTTGTCTTGCCAGACCCTAGTTCACCAAAAAGAAATATACAGTCAGTTTGAGAAAGATTTGATAAAATTTTTTTTGAGATAGTATTTATTTGAGATAAATTATATTTTAACATTAGCTACTTCTAGTAGCGATAACTATCAGATTTAAACGGTCCTTTAGTTTTTACGCCAATATAATCTGCTTGATCTTTTGAGAGTTTTGTAAGTTTAGCTCCTACTTTATTCAGATGTAACATTGCAACTTTTTCATCCAAATGCTTAGGTAAGACATAAACTCTTTTCTCATAATTTTTATAATTATTCCAAAGTTCTATTTGAGCCATTACCTGATTGGTAAAAGATGCGCTCATAACAAAACTAGGATGCCCCGTTGCACAACCCAAATTTACTAATCTTCCTTCTGCTAAAAGGATTATTCTTTTTTTATCTGGTAGTTCTATCTCATGAACCTGAGGTTTAATTTCAGTCCATTTATAATTTTTCATTGCATCAACTTGGATCTCGTTGTCAAAGTGACCAATATTACAAAGTATAGCTCTATCTTTCATTTTTCTAATGTGATCAGCAGTAACAATATCTTTATTGCCTGTGGCTGTAACAACTATGTCAGCATTGCTAATGGTTTCATCCATCAAAACTACCTCATATCCCTCCATAGCCGCTTGCAGAGCACAGATAGGATCTGCTTCGGTTACCATGACTCTAGCTCCACTTTGTCTTAAAGAAGCAGCACTTCCTTTTCCTACATCTCCGAAGCCTGCAACAATAGCCGTTTTACCCGACATCATTACATCTGTGGCTCGTTTTATGCCATCAACTAAACTTTCTCTGCATCCATATAAATTATCAAACTTAGACTTAGTAACTGAGTCATTAACGTTTATTGCTGGAACCAGAAGTTCATTGTTTGCTTCCATTTTGTTTAAAGCTTTAATTCCTGTAGTTGTTTCTTCTGATAACCCTCTTACTGACTTCAAGAGGTCCTTATAATCTTTATGCATTAATGCTGTAAGATCACCTCCATCATCTAATAACATATTAGGCTTCCAATCTTTTTTTCCTTCTATGGTTTGTTTAATACACCACCAATATTCTTTATCAGTTTCTCCTTTCCAGGCAAAAACTGGTATGCCAGCTTTAGCTATTGCAGCTGCAGCATGATCCTGAGTTGAAAAAATATTACATGAAGACCACCTTACTTCAGCTCCTAGTTCAACAAGTGTTTCTATTAAGACAGCTGTTTGGATAGTCATATGCAAACAACCTAAAATTTTAGCATCCTTTAAAGGCTTTTTACCTTTAAATTCTTTCCTTAATGCCATTAATCCAGGCATTTCAGTTTCAGCCAAAGATATTTCTTTTCTTCCAAAATCGGCTTGGTTAATATCTTTTACTTTAAAATCTTTAGACATATTGAGTTTATCCTTTTAACAACATAATTAAATCTTATCAAGTAACATTACTATCTAGGTTAATTTGGGTAAAAGAATTTCTATTTGAGCTCCTTTTTTTTTCGGTCTGTTTGAAGCAGAAATAGATCCTTTGTGCAATTCAACTATATTTTTTGCAATATTTAAACCGAGACCCGAGTGTTCACCAAAGCTTTTGGGTCTATTGCTATAAAATCTTTTAAAAATTTTTTGGACAGAAGTTTCACTAAATCCAGGGCCTTCATCTTTTATCAAGACAATAAAATTATTTTTAGTTTGATTAATTTCAATATTGATTTTACTATTTTCTTTACTGAAAGAAATAGCATTATCAAGTAAGTTAGCTATAACTTGTTCTAGTCTATTTTCTATTCCTAAAACAAAAAAACCTTTACCATTTATTTTTTTGGTTTTAATGACAATATCTATTTTTTTGCCTTGAGCAGAAATATTTTGTTTAAAATCTTCAACTACTCCCTCTATTATTTCAATTAAATTAATTTTCTTCATTTTTTCCCTGGACAATGAAGCTTCATCTTTTAACATCTGTGAGTAATCTGTTATAAGTCTTTCAATTCTTTCTACATCGTGATTTATAATTTCAAATAATTTTTCTCTCTCAATTTTTTCATTTGTTTTATCCAATAGCTCTGAAGCGCCTTTAAGTGAAGCAAGTGGATTTCTTATTTCATGAGCTAAGTCAGCCGAAAAAGTTTCAGCGCGATTAGTTCTTTTTTGAAGTTCTGCAGTCATCTCATCAATTGACTTCGTTAATTTTCCAATTTCATCACCTCTTACAAAAAACTTACCAATATTGGTTGGTTTGTCAGCTTTAGCTTTAATAGACTCTGTAAATAAAACTAAAAACTTTATCGGCTTTAAAATGTATTTATTTAAAAATAAAGAAAAGATTAATATTACTAAAGCCACAGCTAAAACTGTTCTTATTATAAAATTTTTTCTCTCCTCTACTGCAATTAATATATCATTTGCTTGCTCTGTAACCATTATATAACCTACGACTTCATCGTTAATTTTTACTTGATCTAATGTGCTAACGAAAAAATTATCATTAATTTTTTTTTCAAATACCATAGGTTTGTCTTCATATCTTTTTAAAATTTTTTCATCAATAAAAATTGAATTATCAGATTTTTTTTCAAATAATTCATTTTTTTTATTTTCAACTTTGGAAGATGTTTCTCCAATCTTTCTTTCAATAATAGAGTCTGTTCTTGAAAAAACTGTTTGATCTAAATCAAGTATATTTGTGTCACCAACTATATAACCTTTGTTATTATAAAACTGAACTCTGTCTAAACTTTGAAATAAAAATCTAGTTGATAATAAAAAAGTATTAATATTCTTTTTGTCAAATATTATATTCAATCTATCTAAATGGTCTGAAGTATTCTTTATTATTATAGAATGATTAATTGTTCTTTGTTTTACTAATTGCGGTTGGATTGCTTTTAAATAAATTATTGTAAAAAGACCCAAAACTGAAAAAACCAGTAAATTAAATAATAAAAACTTTCTTAAAATTGATGCTGATTTTTTCTGTTTCATTAACTAACATTCCATCTATATCCACTTCCATATCTTGTTTCAATTGCAGAAAAATTATTATCAACTTTCTTGAACTTTTTTCTTATTCTTTTAACATGACTGTCTATGGTTCTATCCTCAATTTCTGTATTTTCTTTATAGGCTATATCCATTAAATGTGCCCTTTCTTTTATCACTCCAGGTCTTTTTGCTAATTCTTTAACTATCAAAAATTCTGTTGTTGTAAGTTTATCTGGTAAAGCTTTTCCATTCCATTCACATTCAAGTTGAGATGGATCTAATTTTAAT
>MDTB01182379.1_pt1 | contig 24886 bp, 28 predicted proteins | sample 811161 | NCBI WGS metagenome assembly MDTB01 (sample SAMN05326650, study PRJNA326480) | marine metagenome | isolation source: seawater | place: Mediterranean Sea | collected 2009
ATCTTTCAAGAGCAAAAAAAGAATTACACAATCACTTAACAAAAAATATTGGAAAAAATTGGGCGAAATTTCCCCAACAAGGAATCCATGTAATTGCAGGACCTTCTGGAGCTGGTAAAACCTTAATGGTTTCAAAAATAACAAAATCTGCTGCTGAAAGAAAGGGCACAGAAGACATTGCTGTCATAAGTTTTAATAATCTTCAAGTAGGAGCATGGAGCCAAATTCAAATGTTATGTGCACAAATTGGAGTTGATTGTTTTCGTGCAAAAGATAAAAATACTTTAAGATTAGTTTTAAATGAAATAAGTAATAAAAGACTAGTTTTAATTGATACTCCAGGTATTGAAGTTCATAATCAAATAAAAAAAATGTCAGAGTTAAAAATTGATTTTTCAAGACATCTTGTTTTACCTGCAGACGCATCTGGCTCAACAATTAAAAAATTCTTAGAAGATCCAAACTTGAAATGGAACAGTTTAATGGTTTCAAGAATGGATGAAGCAACACAACCTTGGCCACTTATTAAATTTTTATGTGAAAAAAATGTAAATTTATCTGCTGCATCTTTTAGCGGCAATATTAGTGAAGCGTGCCAAATATTGACTCCTTCAGATTTAGTTAATCTTGCAATAAAAGGCTTAGATATTGTTAATGTTAATATGAAAAGCAATGACATAGGTTTAGATCAAAAAGTTTTATCTACCTCAAAAGCACTTGTTACAAAACGTGAGAACAAAAATTATGCAATCTAAAACAAACACTGAGGTAATTGGTATTACAAGTGGAAAAGGTGGAGTCGGAAAAACAACTTTCGCTTCAAATTTATCTGTTGCATTAACTAAAGCAGGAAAAAATGTGATGATTCTTGATGCTGACCTTGGATTAGCAAACGTACAAATATCACTAGGTTGTCAAGCAAAATTTAACTTATCACATGTAATTGCTGGAGAAAAAAAATTAAAAGAAATTATTGTTACTTCAAAGCAAGGAATAAAACTTGTCCCAGGGGCTTCAGGGGTTTCTGAAATGGCATCAATTAGTCCTGCAATATCTGCTGGTATTGTTCATGCATTTAGTGAATTAGAGGATGAAGTGGACTACCTTATTGTTGATACTGCTGCTGGAATAGCACCTTCAGTTCTAAGCTTTATGAGCGCATGCCAAAAAAGATTTGTAATAGTTAAAGATGAGCCCTCTTCTATTGCAGATGCTTATGGAATTATAAAAGTTATGACTACTGATCTTAACTTAGATGAAATATATTTGATACCAAATATGGTAGAAAGTCAGAATGCTGGTTTAAAACTTTTTAAAAAAGTAAATGAAGTTTGCAATCGTTTTTTAGATATTTCTCTTCTTTATCATACATCTATTGAGGAAGACGAGCTAATTTTAAAATCATTAAAACGATATGAATCAATTTTAGATTTTGCTCCGGGTAGCAGTGGTTCAAGAGATTTTAGGAGACTTTCAGAATTAATTATGAATCAACCTTCAATTTATCAACCATCTGGAGGAATGCAATTTTTTATGGAAAGATTAATTAAGCAAAATTAAAGGAAATAATTATGCCATCGACTTTAAGACTTTATGAGCAAACCGAAAATCGTGAAGAGGCTCTCATTCTTAAACATTTAGGAATGGTAAAAAGAATTGCTGTCCATTTAAAAGCGAGGATCCCACCATATATGGAAATTGATGAATTAGTTCAAGTGGGAATGATTGGTTTAATTGAGGCTGCTAGAGCATATGATTCTTCTAAAGGTGTAGTTTTTGAAAGTTATGCTCATACAAGAATAAGAGGAGCAATGATAGATGAAGTTAGAAGAATGTCAGCTTTACCAAGATCTGCTGTAGCTTTTAATAAATCTCATAGTAATGCAAATCAAGTGCTTTCATCAGAATTAGGAAGAGCTCCTTCCCAATCTGAAATTGCTAAATATATGGGTTTAGAGTTAGAGAATTTTGAAAAAGATAGAGGCGCGGCCAAACAATTTGAAACCTACTCGATGGAAGTAGTAGCTGAAGAAGTAATGAACCTTCCAGATAAAGTTACTAAACAACCCGATCAAATTTTTGAGGAATCTCAGATGATGGAAGCTTTGACAGATGCAATTGAAACGCTTCCAGAAAGAGATAAACTAGTTATATCTTTATATTATGTTGAAGAACTTAATTTAAGAGAGATTGGTGATGTTTTGGGAGTTTCAGAATCAAGAGTTTCACAAATACTATCGACAAATGTAAAAAAACTAAGGGGAAAACTTAAAACAACTGAAATATCAAAAGGAAGGTGATCTATGGCTCAACAAATGAATACAATTATGTTGTTATTAATTTTCATAAGTTTAATTGGTATTTTATTAGTGGTTTTTTTTATGCTAGACCGAGTTAATGATATTTACTCAGGTAAAAATAAAGTAATAAAAATTAACCCTGATGACAGTTTTTCTGGATTATTCGGTAAAAATCTCTGGGACGCAATGAGTGGAATACCCATGACAGGTTTAGATCCTAAAACAGTTGCTCTACTCAAACCAAGATATGAGTTAGTTCTTCAGAAACATATTGAAATTTTGTTTGAAGAAGGTAAATCAGATGGTAGAGAAGGATTTAGTATGCCTGTGAAAAATGAAAGACTTATTCAAACAATTCGAGGTGAAATAGAATCTTGGATGCCTCACAAATTAGCTGTTGGTATTTACAGAATTGGTTATAACTTAATTACAGAACCAGACGAGGATCTAGAAACTTTTAGAGAAGAATTAGATAAAATTGGAGATGATTTATTTTCTGCCACAGGAATTCCACCTCACCCTATTTCAAAAATTTTAATGCCTACAACTAAATATGAGCTTGAAGCTGAAGAAGAGCATGATCAAGAGGAAGGTGATAAAAAAATAAATGCACTTCCCTCTGTTCAAGACAACACTGATTCTGAAAAAAATGTTGTAGTTAACGAAAATGCAGAAAATGATAATGAAGAATTTTTAAATGAAAGCGATACGGCATCAGATTTAGAAGAAAATTCAGAAGAATCTTTGACACAAGAAGCAAGTTTTAATAAAGAATCAGAAAAAGTTGAGGTTAATTAATTAATACTAAATCTAAAGTTTATTCTTTCTTAGTCGATAATAAGTCAAATGTAAAATTCCGAATAGGAGTCTTTGGCTATGAATATGAGAGAACGTGCTTTAGCTAGTTATGGGGATGTTAAAATATCAACTGGAGTTTCTGGAGCTGATAATATCCAGTTAATTCAAATGCTTTTTGATGGTTTGTTAGAAAGTTTATCAACAGCAAAAGGTCATATTGAGCGAGGATCTATCCCAGAGAAATCTAAAAGTATTGCTAGAGCGGCAAGAATTGTAGTTGGATTGCAAGGTGCTTTAGATTTTGAAAAAGGTGGAGAAATAGCCAGAAATCTAAATGAGCTATACAGCTATATAACTAGACGATTATTTCATGTAAATTCTCATAATGACATGAAAGCACTTGAGGAAATTTATAATTTAATATCAGAAATAAGATTGGCTTGGGAAAAAGTTCCAGATTTAGTCCCACCCAGTTCAAAAAACTTAGCTGTAAATTAAAAATATAAAAAAACTATACTTTTTTTCAATTCTTTAAATTAAAATAATATATAGTTTAAATAATCTGTGTTCAGCAAATAGTGTTGTCACACTTCTTGCTTAGTTAACGGAATCCTAAATAACTATGGAAACCTAGCCAGATGAATTCAGTATTTAATTTACAATCAACAGAAACTAAAGATAGCTCTAAATCCGCAAATTCTCTTAATCCCATCAATGCTGAAGGAGAAAAAGCTGAGACAAAAGGAGAATTTTCAAATTTATTTGAATCGGTAAAAAAGCTAACAAAAGGGCAAATACTTTCCGCTTCTCTTAAAAATATAGACCAAAAAGTGGAGGGTTTATCCTCTGAAATATTGGGCCCTGCAGTCAAAATCCTTACTGTTAGTAAAAATACTATTAGTAATGAAAGCTTATATGAATTCGCTAAGTCACAAGGTTTAGATGATGAAGCAATCAAACTAATTCTTTATAATGACCCAAATTTAGAAATTGATTTAGATATCGATTATAAAGTTGATCTGAATATAGATTTTTCAAATTTCTCAAAAACTAATACCAATGATGAAAAAGATGACTCAATAAATTTAAAAGCAAAAAATATTGAAAATTTTTCTAACTTAGAAGAAACCTCTGAGGAATTTTTACAAAATATTGAAATTTTTAAAAAAGAAATAAAAAATAAACCTTTATTTAATTTAAAAAATGATGAGAGGATTGAAAAAAATTTAAATTCTGAGGGAATTTATGTTGATAAAAAAATAACAGATAGTGATCAATTTCAACATTTAATCAAAACTAAATTGAATATAAATCCTCTTGAAAAAACAGTTGATATTTCAGAATTAAAAAATAAGCAAGTTCTTGAGGTTCGAGAACAATTAAATTTAGGGGTAAAAAGTATAGAAATTCCTTTTAAAGTTGAAAAAGAAATTGAAAAAAATATTGCCATAAAATTATCTTTTAGTAATTCAGAACTTTCTAGCTATTTAAAAAAATTAGATAGTAAAAAAATACTCGAAACTTTTGATCACAAACTATCTTTTTTAACTGAAACACCAAAGTCACTAGTAAAATTTCAAGAGCAACTTAAATTTCTCAGTTCCCCAATTACTGAAACCTTAGTTTTAGGATCGGAGTTAACTGGAGAGGATCTTAATCTTATCCTATCAAACAGAAACACTAATTCTGAAAATAAAATTAATTTACATACTCAAACCCAAACATTAACTCATAATCAAGAATTAGAATCAAAAACACAAGAATATGAAAAACTTACTCAACGTATGGGTGAGGCACTAGGTCAAAGATTAGCTGCTCAAATTGCTAAAGGACAATGGAAAATAGAAATAGCTTTAAAGCCTAGTGACTTGGGAAATGTTGATATTAAATTGGACATGAAGGACGGCGGTCTACAAGCTAGCTTTAACGCAAGTCAAGCGATGACAAGAGAATTGATATTAGATAGCTTACCTAGATTAAAAGAAGCCCTTTTAAAGTCAGGTATGGAAGTTGCTTCAATGAATGTAAATGTTAGACAAGATAATCAAAACGGCGGAAAATCGACACCAAAACGCAATCAGCAAACAAATGCATTAGAATCGGTGTCAGAGAAAGATAATGATAATTTTGATTCTAATATATCTACGAATGTTAATTTGAGATCTCAAAATCTTGATGATGGCCTAGATATTTTAGTTTGATTTTTTTAAATTTAATTTATTTAAATGGGGGAAAATAATGGCTGAACAAGCGGTCGCAGCTGAAGAACAACCAACTGAAGAAGCACCTAAGAAAAAAGGTCCTCTTCTCAAGATTATTGTCGTTGTTATTGCAGTTTTACTTTTAATAGGCATTTCAGTTGGTGGAACTTTAATATTTACAGGTTTTTTCTCAGAAAAACCAAAAGATGCAGTTGCAGAACAACTGGAAATTTTAGAAAAAAAGGACAAATCCAAAGGTTCTTCAAATGAAGGATATTCAGATGATGGAATCAATGAAGGTCAATCTGGAAAAGACATAAAAATGGGAGCAGATGGAAAACCATTGGATGTGGTTCCTGAAAAAGAATTGGTATCTCCTGATCCAGATAATCAAAGGTGGAAATTTAACTATTATGCACTTCAAAAACCGTTGTTATCAAATGTTGCTGGTTCTAGAAAAGTAATGCAAGTTACTTTAACTGTTATGACTCATTACGATGACAGAGTAATTAAGAATGTAAAAACTCATGAATTAGCTTTGCGAGCTGGAATTCTTGATGTGATGAGACAAAAAACAGAATCTGATTTATCACAAACTGATTTTCGAGTTGCACTAGCTGAAGATTTAAAACTAACAATTAATTCTTTACTTGAAAAATACGAAGGTTTTGGAGGTATTGAAGAAGTTATGTTTACAGAATTTGTTGTTCAATAATTTATATAAATAAGGAGCTTAGAGAAAATGGCTGAATCTACTAATCTTCTATCACCTGAAGAACTTGCCGCCCTTGCAAGTGGTGTAGATGATGGTTCTATTGCTGTTGATACTGGGGTAAACTTAACCGCAAGAGTTCATAAACATGATCTTGCCAGTGAGGATAGTACCTTAGGAGTGAATACTTCTTCATTAGAAATGATTAATGAAAGATTTGGTAGAATGTTTAGATCTGGACTTTTAGCTAAACTAAGGACTAGTCCAAGAATTAACACTTCAAGAGCACAAATAGTTAGGTTCGGAGATTATTTAAAAGATTTAACTCCCCCTTTATCAGTGAATACAATAAAAATTGATCCATTAAGAGGTTTTTCACTTGCGGTTATTGAACCAACATTAATTTTTTCTTCATTGGTAAATTTTTTTGGTGGGACTGGATCGGGAATGCCTGCTAAAAAAGGAGGTGCAAAAGGACCTGATCTTGCACCTACTAGAATGTTTACACCAACAGAAACTCGTGTAATCAAACTAATTCTTGATGTCTTTTTTCACTCTCTAGAAGAAGCTTGGGCTCCATTAACTGATATTAAGTGTGAACATGTGAACTCTGAAATAAATCCTTCATTTGCTCAAATTGCTGATGAAAATGACTTAGTAATTATGTCAAGATTTGAAACTGAAGGTGTTGCAGGAGTGAAAGGATTCGTAGACCTTATTTATCCATACGCCTCTTTAAAACCATTAAGAGAATTACTCAGAAATAGAGTTGTGGCGGATGGAAGTCCAGAATCAGATTTGAAATGGAAAAACGATTTAACGGAAGCAGTTGGGCAGTCAGAAGTTGAACTTCAAGTTTTGCTTGGGCAGATTGTTGATGAATATGATCGAGCTGAGAAATTAAAAGAAGGTGATTTACTTTTTTTTAAAAAACCTGATTTTGCAACAATTTATATTGGTGGCCTTCCAGCATTTGAATGCAATGTAGGAATGTCTGGGCCTCAAGTCGCAGTTCGTATTGAAAAGTCTACAACACCAGAATCAATTTAATTTAATTTAATTTAGGAAAAATAATGAGCGAATTAACTACTGATGATAATCAAAATGATGAAGAAAATAATGATTTGTCTGAACAGTCTGAACAAATTACACATCATCATATAAATCCAGATGTTCTTCAAAATATTTCTGTAGCAATTAAAGTTGAGGTTGGTAGAACAAAAATGAAGATTAGAGATTTGTTAAGACTTACCCAAGGAAGTGTTATTGAGCTTGAGCGAATTGCTGGAGAGCCTCTTGATTTGTTAGTAAATGACACTGTAGTTGCACAAGGAGAAATTGTCTTAGTTAATGACAGGTATGGTATTCGCTTAACTAGAGTTATTTCCGCAAGTGAAAGAATGAAACACTTATAATTTATGAATACTCCAAATTGGTTATCTTTTTCACTAAGTTTTTTTTCGGTCCTGGCATTGTTGGGATTAGTTTTATTTATCCTAAAAAAAATGCAGAGTAAAAATTTACTTGTACAAAGCAAAAAAAATATTAAATTAATTGATACTCTTTCAATTGGACCACGTCAAAAAATTATCTTACTAGAAATCAAGAATCAAGAAATTCTTCTAGGAGTTACTGTTAATAACATTAATACATTATCGTGCTTTAATGTTGAAAATTCAAAAAAAAATTAAATGAAATATCTGAACCTAATGAGAATAATAAAATATTAAAAAGTTTTTCGGAAATAATTAGCAGCAAGATAAATAGTAAGAAAGAAAATTAAAATGAAAAAAACCATAATTCTTTTTTCTTTGTTGTTGTTTCCAATTTACTCCTTTTCACAAGGAATGCCGATCTTAAATGTAGTTACTGGGCAAGGTGGGGTAACTTCTTATAGTTTAACTCTTCAACTTCTTGGTTTAATGACAGTTCTAACCTTGCTTCCGTCAATGTTATTAATGTTAACTTGTTTCGTAAGATTAATTATTGTTATGTCAATACTTCGACAAGCTCTAGGAACTGGACAAACTCCACCAAATCAAGTTTTAGCAGGTTTAGCATTATTTTTAACATTATTTGTTATGCAACCAGTAATGACTGATATTTATAATAACGCAATTATTCCATACATGAACCAAGGAATGATTTTTGAAGAGGCTATTTCTGCAGCTGAAACTCCAATTAGAAGTTTTATGTTAGCTCAAACACGACAAGAGGATATAGCTCTTTTTATGGATATTTCAAATTCTTCAATTAATCTTCAAGGACCAGAGTCAATTCCTTTTACCACTTTAGTTCCGGCATTCATGACTTCTGAACTTAAAAGTGCTTTTACAATTGGATTCTTGCTTTACATACCATTTGTAGTTATTGACTTAATTGTGGCAAGCGTATTAATGTCGATGGGCATGATGATGTTATCACCAATGATGATATCAATGCCGTTTAAATTAATGCTTTTTGTTCTTGTAGATGGTTGGAGTATGTTGATGGGATCATTATCGTCAAGTTTTGCTATGCCTTAATAATTGGAGAAAACTATGGAAGCAGCAGCTGTTGTGGATCTTGGTAGAAGCGCACTTTATGCAACTATGATTATTGCTTCTCCACTACTATTAGTGGCCTTAGGTGTTGGATTACTTATTGGTGTAATTCAAGCAGCCACTTCTGTTAATGAAGCCACGTTATCTTTTATACCAAAACTAGTTGCAATGGGTTTTGCACTCGCATTATTTGGTAGCTGGATGATTTCAACTCTTATTGATTTTTCAAATGATATTTTTGGTCGAATCCCTACACTTTTCTCATGAATAAATTAAAAAAAAGAAAAATTTATGACTTTATTGAATGCAGAAATTGTTGAACGTTTTTTTACATTCTTATGGCCAATGCTAAGAATTTCAGCATTATTACTTACTGCCCCCTTATTTTCATTAGATGCCTTTTCTATTAGAATTAGAATAATAATGGCTGTTGTTGTTACATTTCTTGTTTATCCAATGATTGATTGGCCAGTAATTGACCCTATTTCAGCAGAGGGAACTCTTCAAATTGTAAATCAACTTTTCATTGGTGCTTTGATGGGGTTGATGCTCCAAATATCTATAGCAGCTCTAACAATCGCAGGACAAACTATTGCGGCATCGATGGGACTTTCAATGGCTAGCATGCTGGACCCTAACATTGGGAATGTCCCAGTTATTTCACAATTTTTTCTTATATTAGCTACTGTAGTATTTTTAGGATTTGGAGGACATATTATTTTATTCTCTTTGATCATCGATAGTTTTACAACTCTTCCTATTGGCGAAAGCCTACTTAGTCAGGCTTCATTTGGAAAGGTTGTAGCTTGGAGCACGATGATTTTTTTAGGTGGGGTTCTTACTGCACTTCCAGTCATGTCATCTCTTCTTTTCATAAATATTGGAATGGGAATAGTTACAAGAGCTGCCCCAAGTTTAAATATATTTTCAGTAGGATTTCCAGCTTCAATATTAGCAGGTTTTTTAATCCTGCTAATTTCAATGGACAATATTATTGGGAGAATGCAGTGGCTTTGGATGCAAGCTTTTAATCATTCCCGGGATTTGTTAGGACTTGGAATATAACTATGGCAGATAATTCCGCACAAGAAAAAACAGAAGAACCTACCTCTAGAAAAATTTCGAAAGCTAGAGAAGACGGTCAAGTAGCTCGTTCTACAGAACTTCCTGCTGCTGCTGTAACTATTTCTGTATTAGCTTTAATTTTTTTCTCTGGAGGATTTTTATTACCTAAGCTAGCAGAAACATTTGTATCTGGATTTAATTTTGATAGAAAATTAGTTCACTCATCCGAACTATTACCTTATATTTTTAGTAAAGAGTTATTGGATAGCTTTTTGATTATCTCACCTATATTACTTTTAACTATTGTAGTTGCAATTGCAAGCTCTGGTGCAACAGGAGGTTATTTGTTTTCTCTTAAAGCTATTACTCCAAAAATTTCAAAACTGAATCCTATTAATGGACTTAAAAGAATGTTTGGTATCAAAGCAGCAGTTGAATTAACAAAAGCACTTTTAAAATTTTTTCTAGTGGCAGGAATGGTTGTATATGTCTTAACTGATAATATAGGTACTTTAAATATTATTGGAAAAATGGCTTTAGAACCGGGTTTAAAAGCTGCTGGAGAATTATTATCAAAATCTGCAGTAATTATGGCTTGTTCTTTAATTATAATTGCTTTAATAGATGTCCCATTCCAAAAATGGCAATTTATGAAACAGATGAAAATGTCAAAGCAAGAAATTAAAGATGAACTAAAAGATACTGAGGGAAATCCAGAGGTAAAATCTCTTATAAGAAAAAGACAAAGAGAAATGTCAAATGCAAGAATGATAGATAAGATTAAAGACTCAGATGTTGTCATTACAAATCCTGAACATTTTGCAATAGCTTTATCGTATGATCCCATTGGAGATTCAGCTCCCATCCTCTTAGCTAAAGGCGCAGATGAAATGGCTGAAAGAATCCGTAAAGAAGCAAAAATTCATCATATTGAAATTTTTGAAGCTCCTCCGTTAGCAAGGGCATTATACTTTACAACAGAAATTGACCATCCAGTTCCAGAAGATCTATATTACGCAGTTGCTCAAGTTATTGCCTATGTTTTCAATTTATCAAATATTCAACCTGGAGCAGCACCGCTAATTAAACCTAAACCTAACATTCCAGAAAATATGCAATTCGACAGAAATGGCAAAAGAGAAAATACTGAGGATATTACATAATGTTTAAAAATAAAGATTCTTCAAATTTAATTCATGAAGATAATATATTTCTTCGACAATCTGATCGAACTCGTTTTGAATTTTTATTGAAAGGAATTAAAGAAGAAAGTATTTCTTTAGCATTATCAAGTGATAGTGAAGGAGTATTAACTTACTATGGTCGTTTATTGGTTAAACAACTCAGAAAAATCTCAGATCTTAAAATCGAGGTTTTTCTTCCAACAGACACTGACTCTTTATTAGAAAGATATAATCAGATTTTAAGTAATCTTTCTATTTCTGAAGCAAGAGAAAGTAAAAATTCTTCAGCTATTCCAAGAGCGTTAATAGTTCACGATGCAAAAGCAATAAGTTCAAAAGATCTAGAGTTGCTTTTAAGATTAGTTCAAGATTTTCCTGGTTCAAAAATTTCTCTAATTCTTTTTTTAGATAAAGAAGGAAATGATTTACATGAAAAAATTCTGGAAAGCTTTGGTCAGCGATTAAGACGATGGCCAATGGAAGCACCTAGTCAAGAGGAAGCAGAAGTTTTGATGAAGTTAGGTAATTCTTTTGGAAAAGAGATTGAAGTAAAAAAAGTTTTATCTGAGACAGGAATTATAAAAATTAATAGATTAAATCAAGAGAAAAAGGCAGAAACAATAAGTAGTTTATCTCAAAAAATAACTTCAAATTATGTTGAATTAAATCATAATGAAAATAATTCAAAAGAGTTTCAAAGCTTCGAAAGTAAAACAGAACCACAGATTCTTGAAAATAATATAATTTCAACTCACCAAGTTGGTAATGAAATCGAATCACTTAGAACTGAACCTAAATTAGGAAATTTTAAAAATAATAAAGTAGATAAACAAGAAATTGAAAATGAAAATGAAGAACAAAAAATTTCTGGTCTTAAAATATTATTTAGATATCTGATAAGCGCATTTTTAATGTTAATTACAACAAGTACTGTCATAATTTTTTTTGTTTACCCAGATATAATCGATAAAATATTTAAAACACAATACGCTATTAATAAAGTAAAGCCATTCTTTAATAATATTGCTATTATGACAAAAAATACACATAATGCTGAGGCTTTAGAAGAGTACAGCAGTGAATTGAATAAAAATCCCTCTTTAGTTATTAGGTCAAATGTCGAATCAAATAATGATATCTTAAAAATTGAAAAGGAAAATAAGTCTAACAGTTTTCTTTCTGATAAAACTTTAGATCCTTTAATTGATAATCAAGATAATTTAAATCAGAAAATAAAGTCACTTTCTGAAAGTGGAGTTGATAAATTAATTGAAAAGGCAAAACCAGAAAGTTATTTTTTGCAGCATGTGTCAGTTAATTCTATGATTGATGCCAAAGAATGGAGGGAAAAGTATATTTCTCTTGAAAAAAGTTTTATTGCAGCAGTTAATACCCAAGAACAGGGTGTAAAATTTGCAGTATTATCAGGGCCATTTTCTAATTTGAAAGAGGCTGAATTATTTGCTGATAATCCAGGACTGCCATCTGAACCATGGTTTCGTCCATCAAGGTCTTTACAAAAAGCTTTGGTAAAGGGCAAAAATTAAATTTAACTGAGAGAGATTGCAAATGTCGAGACATAAAGATGAAATATTTCGTGAAGATCACGAACCAGAATCTGGAGAAGTTCACGGAAGAACAAAAAAAAGAGAGCAAGTATCCTATGGTCCTGAAGAGGATGATCATGGATTAATTAAAGATAATGATAGTGTTGTTCGACCTTCATTTCATTCAAAAGCATTGCTTTTTGAAGAATTTGAAGTTCAAAAAACAGAAGAGGAAATATCTGATGAAGAAACTGAGGAAAAACTTAATCAAACAAATATTTATCCTCAACAAAATGTAGAAGTTGTAAAAGAAGACAAACAGGAAAAGACTCTAAAAAAATCAGATGATTTGATCCAAGAAAGAGCTGAAAAAATAATGGCTGAAGCTGCTGCAGATATGGATCTTAGTAATACCGAAGAAATATTAAATATTTGGGATTTAGAAAATCATAAATGGACGCTATCACTTCATTTAGAGAAAAGAATTGGAGAAGTATCAACTACTACGAAAGATGTGCATGAAAAAATTAATAAACTTGAATCGTTTTCAAAAAAACTAGCTAAAAGGATTGCTTCATTACTATGAGTGATAAAGAAAAAGATAACGCAAGTGGAACTGAAAGTAAAGATAATAGCTTTACACCTGATCCAGCTCCACCTCAAATTAAAGAACAAGACGATAGTTCAGAAAAAGCTACTGAAATGGTAAAAAATATGCCTGATAGTGATGCAAAACGTGCATTTGAGGCAGTTCAACTTTTAGTTGAAAATAATAAATCGTCTTCTGAGCAACTTGAAGGTTTAATGAGTATTGTTCTCGATGCAGCAGAAGTAGCTAATAGGTCAGCTACCCAAGTTGTAACCACTGGAGGACAATTACACACTGCAGCAAATAAATTAGTAGATGGTGCAATAAAAAATGGAAATTTAGCTAAATTAATCCTCGCTCTGACAGCAGCTGTTTTAATTGGAACTGCAGGAACATTTAGTTTTATGTCTGTTACTCTCCATAATAAAGTAGAGCAATTAGATGAGATGCTTTTAGCTGTTGGAAAAAGAGCTGTCGATTTAAAGTTAAGAATGGAATCAATGGATGATATTAATACTAATCTTGCTGAACTGACTCTTCAACAAGAAAACACTCAGTCTGTGCAATTTGCGATTGAACAAAAGATAGCAGACATCATGACATTTAATGAAAAAAAATTAGATACTACACCAAAAAAAATCACAAATGCTTCAAACTTTAACCCTAATCAAGAAACTAAGAAAATAAATCAAAAAATAGACAGACAAAATAAAGATTTAACTAAAAAACTAACAAATTTGAATTCTCTTTTGTCACAACAAACTAAAGCCGTAAAGGAAATCACTCAAAGACTAAATGGTCTGCAAAAAACTTCATTAAAAGTTGATGATATAAAAAAAGATGTTGAAAGTATTGCTAGGCTTCAGCAAAGAAGTGCAAAAAAAACTGCTAAAGATTTAGCTGAAGCTAAAGCTCAAAGAGAGAAAGATCTATTAAGTCAAAAAGAAGCTATTGAGATTGAAAGAGAAAAAGCAAGAAAATTGACATTGGCAAAAGAAAAAGAATTACAAATAGAAAGAGAATTTTTTAAGCAAAGAGAATTGGCTAGAGAGAAAATACTGTCAAAAGAAAAAGCTCTTGCTCAGCAGCTATTAGACGCTGAAACTCAAAAAGCAAAAGATCGAGCATTAACATACAAAAGAGATCAATCTAAACCTAACGCAAACGCTGAAGATGGAGGAAAACCAGCATACTTTAATCCTGATGGAGATAACTAAGAACTAATTCTTTCATTCAAAATGACTCAATAAGAATTTCAATTCTTCTATTTTTTGATCTGTTTTCTATTGAATCATTAGGCGCTATCGGCTTAGTGTCAGCTAATCCTCTAACAGCAACTCTTTGTTTTGATATACCTCCTTCATCTATAATATAGTCTGCTACAGATGATGCTCTAGCTCCGGAAAGATCCCAATTTGACCTGAATCTTTTTGCTTCCTTAACTGGCACATTATCTGTATGTCCCTCAATTACAATATTTCCTTCTTGATTAAGAATAATTTTAGAAATTTTTTTTAAAATTGGTAAAAAATTTGAGGCCAATTCAGCACTTCCAGAATAAAAATTCCCTTTTACTAATAAGCGAAAAATAATCTTATCTTCGTCTCGAGAAACTTCAACATCACCTAACAATATTTCATCAGAAAGTTTTTCTCTAAATAATTGTACTTTTTTTTCAGTATAAAAAATATTTTTATTATTATCACTGGCTTCTATGATTTCAATTGGACTAATAGTGTTTGACTGAAAATTTGAAATTCTTGAAAATAAATCAATCATTTCTTGAGTAATAATTTTATTTTTTCTTTCTGGAAATTCTATTATTATACTTTTATTGCCTTGAAAAATTTTTAATTTTTGTCCAACTATATCTCTTGAAAAGGAATTTTTAAAATTATTTAAGTCCTGAGAAAGTTGATTTTTTTTTTGCGAATTATTATTTTTTGAATTTTCTCCAACTAGTTTTGAATTTGGAATAGGCGAACTAATTATTGGCAAAGAATTTTGATTGCCCAAAGATTTTTGTAATGAACCACTAACATCTCTAAAACGAATCTTATTTGTGTCAGAAAAAGACAATAAGATTACAAAAAAAGCCAATAATAAAGTTATTAAATCAGCAAAGGTAACTATCCAGTGAGGAACTTTTTTTTTAGGCTCTTCATACTCCTCAAATGTTGAAGCTGCAAATAATGAAACCGTCTCAAGATTCTCTGAGACTTCTTTTTGAACATCCATTATAGTCACTCATCCTTTTCTTTTATGTTATTGGAATTATTTTTTGTTTCAGAACTTTTTGAAGCTGCAAATATTTCTTTAATAGGGTCATCAGGTTGATAATTTCCAAGTAAAAGGTCCGGTAGTCTTCGAGGGTCGCCTCCCTTATGAAGAAACATTATGCCTGCAATTACTAACTCATAATTCCTTCTAATTCTTTTACCATGAGCTGAAATTTTTTGTACAAGAGGACTAATAATAATATTTGCAAAAATTGCACCATAAAGAGTTGTAAGTAATGCTATGGCCATACCTGGCCCAATGCTGCTTGGGTCACTCATATTGCCCATCATTAAGACCAATCCTAGTAAAGTTCCAATCATTCCCATACTAGGGGCTAATTCCTGAGCATAAGCAAAAAAATCTCTGGCCTGATCAAACCTTCCTTTTTCTTCAGCTAATTCTCTTAATAATACATCTTTCATTAGGACAGTATCAAGACCGTCAACCCATAACCTTAAAGCTTTTGCAATAAACCTATCGTTACACTCTCTTTCTTCAAGAATTATCATCCATCTATCATCGTATCTTGCTACCTTACCCACCTCAATCATTTCGTCAATTAATTCTTGAAGCCTAGTCGGTTGCCCAACTAAACATTCTTTAGCAATTGAAAACGCGCTTCTAAAATCAGAAATAGTACTTTTTGACATTACAACTAAAAAAGTACCTCCGAAAACGATTATTATTCCTGGTAAATCAAAAAATTGTGGGAAGTTTCCTCTTGTAGCAAGAGCAATAAGAAGTAAAGCACCAAAAACACCTAATATACTAGCTATATTCATTTTTAGCCAAAATAAAATATTTCCCTAAGCAGAGCGTAAGCGATACTTATCTATCTTTTCAATCAATGTAGTTCTTTGTAAATTCAATAAACGCGCAGTTTTTGAAACATTACCATTTGAACGATCCAAAGCTTGCTCAATAAAAACTTTTTCAATTTGAGCCATTCTTTGTTTTAGAGACAAACCATCATTTGGTGATTCTGAAGCTCCTTGAGCAAGTAAAATAATCTCTTCAACATTATTTCTATTTTTTAAAACATTGTCTTCATTTTTTACTTTATTCAACTTATCATTATTTTGCTCAACAAAAGAAGGAAAATTTTTATCGTTTAAAGGAATTTGATACCCTCCAAAATCATCTTGAATTTTTCTTAAACCTTTTGGCAACATCGCACTTGGAATACTATTAAGTGAAAGAACTTTCCCGGCAAATAAAGTCGAAAATCGTTTAACTAAGTTGGATAATTCTCTAACATTACCTGGCCAATTATATTTTTTTAGAACCTCACAAAAATCTTTAGAAAAACTAATTTTTCTTTCTTTCTGCGAAAACTGTTCAGAGTAATATTTTAATAATAAGGTTATATCATCACCTCTTTCCCTCAATGGTGGCACAACAATAGGAAGAACATTAAGTCGATAAAATAAATCTTCTCTAAATCGACCTTCAGATATTTCAACATCTAAGTCTCTATGAGTAGCAGCTATTACTCTCACGTCTACTGAAACAGGTTTTGAAGAACCAATTGGATCAACTTTTTTTTCTTGAAGAACTCTTAATAGCTTAACTTGCATCTCCAGAGTCAAATCACCTATTTCATCAAGAAATAACGTTCCACCATGGGCAAGTTCAAATCGACCTACTCTATCAGTTAAAGCTCCTGTAAATGAACCTCTTTTATGTCCAAATAATTCACTTTCCATTAAGTCATTTGGAATTGCAGCGCAATTTAAGGGCACAAAATTTGAATTTGACCTATTGGACTGGAAATGAAGAGCTTGAGCCACCAACTCTTTACCAGTTCCAGATTCACCATTTACAAGAACAGTAGCATCGGAATCAGATATTAAATCAATAAGTCTACGAATCTCATTCATCGGGGGACTTTTACCAATGATCGGATTAGACATTCTCATGCTTTATTGACCTCAAATTTATAAAATTTCAAATAACAGAATAGCTGATAATTTATAAAGTATAAACCCTTTTATTAATATTTTTTTATCATCATTTATTTTAAACGCATAAAAAAAAATTATGTAAATTAAGAATAATTCATGTGAATTTATGGTTAACATTTCAATTTTTAAAATAGTTTATTGACTATTTGACGTATAACAATAAACTACAAAAAGTATTATCAAAAATTCTTAAAACAAATGATAGATGATATAAATATTTTTCATTTAAACAGGAAAAACAATGAGTTCAATTATAAAGTTACGAAAGATTTTTAAGGAAAATAAAACAATTGCAATAGTTGGTCTTTCTAATGACTGGTTTAGACCTTCATATTTTGTCGGAAAATATATGATGGATAAAGGTTTTGATATAATTCCTGTTAATCCTAAATACAGCAAAATTTTAAACAAAAAATGTTACGCGAACCTAAAAGATATACCAAAAAAAGTTGATATTGTGGATGTATTTAGGAAAAACGAATACTGTAAAGAAATTGCATCAGAAGCTGTAAACATTGGTGCAAAAGTATTATGGCTCCAACTTGGTATAATAAATAAGGATGTTAAAGATATTATAAAAAATTCAAATTTAGAGTTAATAATGGATCGTTGTATAAAAATTGAGCATGCTAGGCTATTTGGTGGTTTAAACTTCTTCGGAGTTAATACTCAAATTATTTCGTCAAAACGTTTTTTTTAAAATTATGTCAAATCAAGACCATAAATATGATTTTGAAACCTTGTGTCTTCATGCAGGACAAATTCCTGATGCAACTACAGGATCAAGAGCTTTACCAATATATCAAACTACTGCTTATGTATTTGATAGCACAGATCATGCTGCGAGCTTGTTTAATCTTCAAACGTTTGGCAACGTTTACTCAAGAATATCAAATCCTACTGTTGCAGTTTTAGAGGAGAGAATATCATCTCTTGAAAAAGGAAGAGCGGCTGTTGCAACTTCTAGTGGAATGTCGGCACAAATGCTGGCAATGCTGAATATTTGTGAAGTAGGCGATGAAATTGTTGCATCTAGATCATTGTATGGAGGTTCTTACACGCAATTGGACGTAAATTTCAGAAAATTAGGTATTAGTACTATTTTTGTAGACCCTGATGATCCACAAAAATTTGCAGAAAGTATTACTAAAAAAACAAAATTAGTCTTTGTAGAAACTGTGGCAAATCCATCACTGATAATTGTGGATATTCAAAAAATTTCTGAAATTTGCAGACAAGCAGAAATTCCACTTTTTATTGATAATACTTTTGCAAGTCCTTGGCTTTGCCAACCTTTTAAATGGGGAGCAGATATTGTTATCCACTCTGCAACTAAATTTCTGTGTGGTCACGGAACTACTATGGGTGGCGTTGTCGTTGAGTCAGGAAATTTTAATTGGGGAAATGGAAAGTTTCCTGCGATGACAGAACCTTCTGAAGGCTATCATGGAGTAAAGTTTTTTGAAACTTTTGGTGATTTTAGTTTTACAATGAAATGTCGAATGGAAGGTTTAAGAACATTTGGACCTTCACTATCACCAATGAATGCTTTTTTAATTCTGCAAGGTGTTGAAACTCTTCATTTAAGAATGGAAAGACATTGTGAAAATACTTTAAATATTGCAAAATTTTTATTAAATCATAAAAATGTTTCTTGGGTAAATTATCCAGGTTTAAAAAATAATCCTTATAATGAATTATCAAAAAAATATCTCCCAAAAGGCTCTGGAGCAGTTCTTACATTCGGAATTAAAGGTGGAATAACTGCAGGTAAAAGATTTATTGAAAATTTGGAGTTTCTTTCACATTTAGCGAATATTGGAGACGCAAAAACTCTTGTTATTCACCCTGCTTCAACAACACATAGGCAACTCTCAGATGAAAACAAAATTTTATCAGGCATTCCACCTGATATGATAAGGCTGGCAATTGGGATTGAATCACTTGATGATATATTATGGGATATTGATCAAGCATTATTAAAAACTTAAATTAAAAACTTAAAAAAAGAATGCCTACATATAAAGTTTATCATCATAATATTACAATGGCGCTTGAAAAAAAAGAGTCTATAGCAAAAGCAATAACTGAATTACACACGAAGATTACTGGAGCTGACAATTTTTTTGCACAAGTCATTTTTCATGAAATATATTACCAAAATCATTTTATTGGGGGAAAAATTTCTAAAGATAAACAAATTTTTATTATTGCCCACATTAGAGAAGGAAGGCCAAAAAATTTAAGGAAACAACTTTTACATAAAATTACTGAAAAAATATCAACAATACTTAGTTTAGACAATTCACAAATTTGGATATATATTGAAGAATTAAGTCATATTAATATGGTTGAATATGGACATATTTTGCCAGAGCCAGGAAAAGAAAAACAATGGGTCGAAAATTTAGACTTTAAATTAAAGTCTAAGATTTTAAATAATTAGTTTTTATTTTTATTTAAATATTCAAGTGTCAATAATTTTTCACTTTTTGAATAGCTATCTTTAAAAATTTGTATTATTTCTGATATTTTGTCATCGCAAATTTTCTTTTCTAAAAAATTATATTCTTTTGCTTGTAGATAAAAGACTGCTAAAAGAAATAAGATTTCTTCCTTTTCTTCTTTTAACTCATTTCTAGCTAATAAGTTTTCTCCCATTTTAATCATATCAATTATTCTTTTTTTATCAATATTTAATGGTTCCAAAGGATTAGATAAAAAATTATCAAAAAAAGTATTTTTAAAAATTAAAAATGCAGCGTCTGAAGATTTAATATTTTCAGGCGCTAAAATTAAAAATTTTTTTAAAGGGTCTAAATTTGATTTAAAAAGTCCTTTTTTTTTTGAAAAACTTAATTCTAGATTATTTGTCTTTAATTGTTCTATTAATAAAAATTTTTCAAGATCCTGAATTTGACCATGACTTAATATCTCGTCATTAAGAATTTTTTTTATTCTTTCTAAAATGATCCCAATTTCATAATAAGCATTAGCCTTTATCCGTTTAGAAGTTTTTTTTTGAATTACACTTTGAGAATCTAAAATTTTATTTATATACTTTACTCTTAAATCTCCATTAAAAACTCCGTGCGATAATGAAATAGAGTTACAAAAAATTAAAAAAAATAAAAAAAATAATTTCACTTTATTTAAACTTTTATTTTATGGTTTTTAAAGCTTCTAATGCTCCTGGATGTAAATTAATTCCAAATTTTCCATTTTCAGGCACAAATAGCTTTAAAGTTGAAGCATCTTTTAAAAGAGTTGAAGTAATTAAATATCCATGTTCAATAGGTAAATTGCCCCTAGTAATTAGCAGCTGTTTACCGTTATCAATAAGAATCTTAAGGTCAATTGGATTAAATTCCTCAAAAGGGTATTTTCCTTTTGACATATTATTTGCGTGAGAATAAGACAAAATTGCCAATTTAAATTGATCTGTTTTAAGAAGTGATGCCACTCTTCTTACATCTCTTGCTCGACTTACCATTGCTTTGGATTTTGGTAATTTTTTTTGCAGGATTTTCGCCCATACTTCACCAACAGCGTCGGCTTCTAGATCACTATGCGAAGTTAGAATGAGTAAATGTGTTTTTCTGAATAGTTCCCATTGTCTATATGGAGTATGAGAATATGAGGAATTTATCAATATAAATTGAAGAACCAAAAATAACAAAATTTGGTTAAATTTCATGACAAGTTTAATTTAAGACGAGCAAATCACAATTTGCCCGTCATAATAAAAATTATTTTTTAAAGATTTCCTTGGGGCAAATAGTTGATACTGTATAGTTTGGAACATCGACTAAGTTACCTATTCTTAAATCGCAAGCAACACTCGTAACTACTAAAGCTTGACTCTTGGATAATCCTTTTGTAGATTGCAACCACTCTAACATTTCAATTAACGAATTTCTTGCAGCAAGAGTTAAATCATTTGATAAATTCGTCAAAGGAGCAATTTTTTTGCTATCAAGATATGCCCATTGTGGAGGAACTTCTCCTGCTTTTTTTAAGGGAAAACCCACAGTCGCATGAAACTCGTCATGCGCAAGCGATTCAAGGATTTGACCCCCTCCCTCGAATTGTGGCTGTTTAACTAAAGAACCTAAACCTTTTCTTATTTCGGTTTTAACAGTAACAACAGCTCCCATCTCAATTGCAGTCCCAGCAACCTCTCCGTCTCCTTGAGCATAATGAACATCACCAATAAAAAAACCACAGCCGTCAATAAAGCACGGAAGTAAAAGTGTAGTACCTTTTACCATTTGTTTAACGTCCATATTTCCACCATTTTCTCTTGGTGGAATTGTTCTTAAGCATTTATCTTTATTAGATCCGTTTTTACCACAAACACTTGCCGGTAAAGCTCCGGTTGGTTCAGGAGGGAGTGCGACACCCCCAGCTGCAGCTAATGCGCTTTCTCTTGACAACCATTTTTCAACCTCTTTTTCTCCTGGCAAAACACCTACTGAACCCATGAAAGCATTCATTGGTATGTGAACACCTGGAATCTCATCAGAAGTTGCCTCCTCTCGAGTCAGTTTCCAATTAGCTATAAATGGATCTGGAAATAGATCAGATAAAAAGCCAAACCCAGGGACCATAGTAGTATAACCATACTCATCTGGTTTTATATCAATAAGCTTAACTGCTAAAACATCTCCTCTTTTTGCTCCTTTAATATATATAGGGCCTGTCATTGGATGAACTAAGTTCAAATCAATTGCTAATACATCTTTTGGCTTTGATTTAATATTTAGTTTTGAATCAAGTGCGTCTCTAGTATGAACCACTATTAAATCGCCTGGTTTTGCTTCAGCTACAGGCTTAATGTTTGGGTGGTATCTATTAAAACAATTTGGATCGTTTTCACAATGCTCACCTTTCTTCTTTACTTCAACTATTGTTTGTGTTTTAACATTAGTTGTATCTGAAAGAGCATTTTGTGAAAAAACAAAAAAACCAGCAAGAACTATCGCAATTTTTTTCAACATACCTTCTCCTAAATTAAGTCTAACTAATATATTACCCTAAAATTCAATAAAAGTTTAATAATATAAATAAAATACTTATTTTATATTTTTTAACTAAAGTTTTGACTTTATTCCAAGCTTTTTCAAAAGTTTTACGTCTTCTGAAATACCTGAGTTATCTGTTACTAATAGTTTTTCTCCGTAGAAAATAGAATTAGCACCTGCAATAAAACACAATGATTGAACAGCATCACCGAGTTGATCTCTACCAGCAGAAAGTCTAACTACTGCTTTTGGCATCGTAATTCTAGTAACCGCTATTGTTCTAACAAACTCAATTGGATCTATAGGCTCTTGAAGCTCTAGTGGCGTTCCTTTAACTGAGACCAAATTATTTATAGGAACAGACTCTGGATAAGGATCTAAATTTGCTAATTGATTTATTAAGCCTACTCTTTGATCTCGAGATTCTCCCATACCTACAATTCCTCCACAACATACCTTGATTCCCACTTCCCTAATAATATTTAATGTTTCCAAGCGATCCTCGTAATTTCTAGTTGAGATAATGTTATTGTAGTAGTCAGGTGATGTGTCTAAATTATGGTTATAGTAATCTAGACCTGCATTTTTTAAACATATAGCTTGACTTTTTTTCAACATCCCTAAAGTTACGCAAGACTCAAGCCCCAAATTTTTTACTTCTTTTACCATTTGCACTACATTTTTTAAGTCTTTGTCCTTTGGAGATCTCCAAGCTGCTCCCATACAAAAGCGTTTTGCACCTGCTTTTTTTGCTATCTTTGCATTATCAATAACTTCATTTAAAGACATCATTTTTTTTGCTTTTAAATTAGTTTCAAACTTAGCAGATTGAGGACAATAACTACAATCTTCAGGACATCCTCCAGTTTTTATTGATAATAAAGATGCTAACTCAATTTGATTTGGCGGAAAATTTTCACGATGCTTCTTTTGTGCATAAAGTAACAAATCTATAAAAGGATAATTATAGATAGATTCAATTTTATCTAATGTCCAAAGCTGTTTTTTAGTTCTAAGAATATTATTTTTTTTTACAAATTTAACTACTGATTTTTCTTTTTGATCCATTTTATTCTTCTTTTAATTGAAATTTAAAAAATTTTTTACGAGGTAAGGAGATGGATTTTCCATATAGGGAATTTCACCTATAAGAGGTGCATCAATTCTTTTTTTTAAAGTATTTATATTTTCCCTTACATAAATCATCTCAGGATCAACTTGATTACTTACCCATCCTAACAAATTCAAACCTCTTGATTTAATAGATTCTACAGTCAATAAAGCATGATTCAAACATCCTAATCGCAAACCTACAACCAAAATGATATCCAGATCTAACTTTTCAGCCAAATCAGCAGTATCAAGATTATAATTTAAAGGAACCTTAAAACCACCAATCCCTTCAACAATAACAAAATCAACTTTTTTTTTTATTAATTCAAACGAATCTACAATTTTTTGTAATTCTATTTCATTTTTTTCATTATCAGAGGCAATGTTTGGAGAAATTGGTTCTTTAAATAAATATGGAACAATAAGATTTTTTGGAAAATTTACTGAAGAAAATTTAATTAATTGTTCAACATCATCATTAATAAGTTCATTTTTTTTTAAAACCGTACCTGCAGCAACAGGCTTCATGCCTGCAGCCAATAAACCATTTTCATTTAAGATTAATAATAAGGTTGATGAAACTAAAGTTTTTCCAATCTCAGTATCAGTCCCAGTTACAAAGAACGATTTTTTTGCATTCATAAAAGTTTATTTTCAATTTCTAAAATATTTTTTGCTAAACTAACTACCTGACGCTCAGAGTGATTTGCTGAAAACGTAACTCTAAGTCTGGAAGTTCCAACTGGAACAGTCGGAGGTCTAATTGCTCCCACCCAAAATCCTTTTTCCATTAATAGTCTATTAGCCTCTTTAATTTGATGATTATCGCAAATTAAAATCGGCTGGATTGGAGTTAAAGATGGAGAATACTTCCATTTTTGGAGATTAAGAAATCTCCTAAATTTATTACTAAGTAAACTTAATTTTTGTCGTTTTTTTATTCCTTCTGAACTTCTAATAATTTTTAAACTTTCAAGCAGAGTATAAGCAATAGCTGGCGGAGAAGCAGTGGTATAAATATAAGTTCTAGCCTTTTGAACAAGCCAATCAATTAAAATTTTATTGGCAACAATAAATGCTCCTGCAACACCTGCAGCTTTTCCCAAAGTGCCAATGTAAATCAAATTTGATGAAAGAACTGAAAAATACTCCAAAATACCCTCACCTTTTTTTCCTAATACACCAAACCCATGAGCATCATCTATTATTAATAAAGCACCATAAATCTCACAAAGTTTTAACATCTCATTTATTGGTGCAATATCTCCATCCATACTAAAAACTCCATCAGTAACTATTAACTTATTCTTTGCATTGGAATTTTTTAATGATTTTTCTAAAAATTCAAGATCTAAATGTGGATATTTTGTAAATTTAGCCTTAGATAATCTTACTCCATCAATCAACGAAGCATGATTTAATTCTTCAGAAAAAATTTCAGTTTCCTTATCAATAAGTGATGTAATAACTGCTAAATTTGCCATATATCCAGTTGAAAAAAATAAAGTATTAGGTTCATGAATATATTTTAAAAAAATTTTTGATAACTCATTTTCTAATTCGGAA
>MDTB01177238.1_pt1 | contig 24875 bp, 25 predicted proteins | sample 811161 | NCBI WGS metagenome assembly MDTB01 (sample SAMN05326650, study PRJNA326480) | marine metagenome | isolation source: seawater | place: Mediterranean Sea | collected 2009
AATTTAATTTTAAAAAAATTAAACATTGTATGAAAAAAAAAATTGCTTTAATAACAGGAATAACTGGACAAGATGGATCATATCTTGCAGAATTTCTTTTAAAAAAAAATTATATAGTTCATGGCATAAAAAGAAGATCTTCTTTAATTAACACCCAAAGAATAGACCATATTTACAAGGAGCCATGGATAAAAAAAAGGAATTTTATATTACATTATGGCGATTTGACAGATAGTTCTAATATTTCTTTTTTAATCAATAAAATTAAACCTGATGAAATTTATAATCTAGGGGCTCAAAGTCATGTTAAGACAAGTTTTGATCAGCCGGAATATACAAGTAATGTTAACGCTTTAGGAACTCTAAGGATTTTAGAAAGCATGAGATTATTAAATCTTAAAAAAAAAGTTAAATTATATCAAGCATCGACATCTGAATTGTATGGCGAAGTTAAAAAAAAACCACAAGATGAGTTGACACCATTTAATCCAGCAAGTCCATATGCTACATCAAAATTATTTTCATATTGGATATGTAAAAATTATAGAGATGCATATAATATTTTTGCTTCTAATGGCATTCTTTTTAACCATGAATCAGAGAGACGAGGTGAGACTTTTGTTACTAGAAAAATAACCATTGGTTTATCGAAAATAATTTTAGGTTTACAAAAAAAGCTATACCTAGGAAATCTCGATGCACTTAGAGATTGGGGTCATGCTAAAGACTATGCAGAAATGCAATATTTAATTTTACAACAAAAAAAACCTGATGATTATGTTATAGCAACTGGAAAGCAATATAGTGTAAGACAATTTATCAATGAAGCCTTATCTTACTTTGGAATAGAATTAAGATGGTCAGGCAAAGGTTTAAACGAAAGAGGTATTGTCAGCAAGATTAAAAGTAATAGATTTAAAAGTAAAAAAATTAAGGTAGGAAGTGAAATAATAAGAGTAAGCAAAGAGTATTTTAGGCCAAATGAAGTTCCTGATTTATTAGGCAATGCAAATAAAGCTAGAAAAAAATTAAAATGGAAATATAAAGTTGGTTTTAAGGAGCTTGTGCGTAAAATGATAATTTCTGATTATCATAAAATATTAAATGAGATTTAAAGATAAAATTTTTATCGCAGGCCACAAAGGTCTATTTGGTTCTGCAATATTGAATTTACTTAAAAAAAAAGGTTTTTATAACCTAGTTGTTGTTGAAAAAAAAAAAGTTAATTTAGAAGATCAAAGACAAGTAGATATTTTTTTCAAAAAGACTAAACCTAAATATGTTTTTTTAGCAGCAGCTAGAGCAGGTGGTATTTTAGCAAACATAAAAAGACCTGGTGAATTTATATATAAAAATTTAGCTATCCAAAACAACATAATTCATGCAGCTTATAAAAATAAAGTTGAGAGACTATTATTTTTAGGGTCTAGCTGCATATATCCAAAAAATTTTTCTAATAAAATCAAAGAAACAGATTTATTGAGTGGACCCTTGGAGGAAACAAATAAACCATACGCCATAGCCAAAATTGCTGGGGTATTCCTTTGTGATTCATATAATAATCAATATTTTAATAAAAAAAAAAGATTTCGAGCGATTATCCCACCCAATTTATTTGGCCCAAATGATAATTATCACCCATTATATAGTCATGCAATTGCAGGCTTAATAGCAAGATTTAAAAATACTATTAAGACAAATAAAAAAGAAATAAGAATATGGGGCACAGGTAAACCTAGAAGAGAATTTATGTTTAGTTATGATGCAGCTGAAGCAGCTATAAGAGTGCTAGAATTGTCCAATAAAAATTTTGAGAAAATAACAGGAAAACAATTAAATTATTTAAATATTGGAACCGGAAAAGACTATTCAATAAAAGAAATATGTAATTATTTAAAAAAAATTTCAGGATTTAATGGAAGAATTATTTTCGATAAAAAATATCCTGATGGAATGTATAGAAAGTTAATGTCTGATAGATTAACAAAAAAAATTCCTTTTAAAATTAAGAATAATTTTTATGAAAACTTAAAAAAAACATATATAGAATATTAAAAAATACACATAATTGAACACAATTCACTTAATATATCCATTTGATCTAAAAAGAAAAACAACTCCTTGGGAGGAAGGTAATCAAATTTATTTTGCATTAAAAGATAAATTTAACTTTAAAATTTATTCTTGGCTTTCAACTGCAAAAATTAATCCAGAAGAAGGGGATATACTTCTAGGCCATACACACAGTAATCCATTAACAATTTTTAGAAGATCAATGAAAAATTCAAAATGGAAAAAAGTTATTATGTACCAACCATATAATGAGGATATATATTCACTAAGTTATTTATATTCAGTATTACCTCATGTAGACATTTTTTTAGCTTTATGTGGTCCTTATTGGTTTAAAAGAATTAAAAAATCTATTTTTTCACCATGGAAAAAAAAGATTCAACATATAAACTTAGGAATTGATTATAAAGAATTTAAATTTCTTAAAAAAAAATTTAACAAGAGTCAAAAAAGAAAATTTTTATATATTGGCAATGATTATCAATATAATAATTTTGCGAAAAACACGAAATATTTAGAACAAATATCAAATTTTTTTGATAAAAAAACATTTGGTTGCATGGGTAATAAAAAGTTTAAAAAAATGAATAATTATGGATGGGTAAATTTGAAATCTAAAAATGTAAGAAAAATTTTATCTGAATATGATTTTTTAATTCATACAAGTACTAACGATGCAAATCCCTCAACAATATTAGAAGCTATGTCTTGGGGATTAATTCCAGTAACGACAAAACAATGTGGTTATGATAATGAAAAAGGTATTATTAATATTCCCTTAAAAGATCTAGACTCCTGTGTAAAGATATTAAAAAAATTACAATCTTTACCCAATAGAAAACTTTTATATTATCAGAGACAAAATTACCAAAGAGTTAAACAATTCTATAACTGGAATAATTTTAGAAAAAAAATCAGGTCTATAGTACTAAGTAAAAATAAATTTAAGAATAAAACAAATATTAATTTAAATAAAAAACTTAAAGAAAAATTTGAAAATTATGAAAAAAAATCTTCTAACTATTATCTAAAATTGAATATGATTCTAATCATAATTAAAGCCAATATATCAATACTAATAAAAAATTTATTAAAACTTAACCATTAATTTAATATTTTTTTCAATATTATTTTTAGATTTCCAGATCAACTTAGACTCTTTTCTTATTTGTTTATAAGGGTTAAAATTAAAATCATCATATCTCATTGCTTTAACTAAATTTTTTATTTTAGATTTACTTTTGATGCTTTTTACAATTTTTTTGGCTAAACTTGAAATATCTATTGTCTGATCTGATAATAAACTTATTGTTCTATCATTAAAATTTTTATTTAATATAAAATTAATTGCATCTGCAACATCACCAGAGTACATAAAATTTCTTTTTTGTTTGCCTGTGCCATGAATTATAATGTCTTTATTATCTAAAGCTTTTTTTGAAAATATAGAGACAACATCTTCTCCTCTATTAAATTTTCCATATATTGTTGGCAATCTTACTATATTATATTTTATTTTATATTTTTTACATAAACTTTTAACTATAAGTTCAGAGGCTAATTTAGAGATAGTATAAATGTCTGAATTTTTACCATGTAAATAAATACTACTGGGAAAAAAAATTTTTTTCCCCTTATAGACTTTTATCTTTTCTATAATTTTTGTTATAGCAAGTGTATTTTGTTCAATTGTTTTGACAGCATTTTGATTAGCAAAATTAATATTTGAAATAGCAGCAAATATTATAATTATTTGATTTTTTTTAATTAAGTTGTCTAATTTTTTAGAATTAAAAAAATTTCCTCTAATAAAGTTAATATTATTTATTTTAGGTTTTTTTTTATCCATTATTGTAACAAGATTATTCAATTTTAATACTGAGCTAACAGCACTACCAATAAACCCACTCCCACCTATAATTAAAATTTTTTTATTTTTCAAGAATTTCAATAGTTTTATTTAATGAATTAATTATATAATTTAAATTTTTTTCTTTTAAACCTCTATATAAAGGTAAGCACAATTGTACTTTTCTCAAAGTATTTGAGTTATTTAAATTTTCTTTGAAATTTATTATTTTATTTTTATATTTTTTAAAAACTGGCTGTTCATGACACATATAATCATAGACTTCACCAGGTAAAATTATGTTAAATTTATTTTTCATCAGCTTTTTAATTTTATTTTTCTTTTCTTTATCTACAAAAATTACATATTTATAATATGAGCAACAATTTTTTTTAGACAGTTTTAATTTAGTTAAATTATTACTGTCTTTTAATTTTCTGTCATAATATCTTGCAATTTTATTACGCTCAGAGATTATTGATTTTAATTTATTTAATTGTTGTAACCCCAACAACGCGTGTAACTCACTAAACCTCCAATTATATCCTAATTCTGAATGATTATTTACAAACTTGTTTGTCTTACCATGCTCTCTTAGTATAAGTGCAGTTTTATAAATCTTATAATTATTAGTAGTAATTATACCACCCTCAGCTGCATTAACAATTTTAGTTGGATAGAATGAAAATGCTCCAGCAATACCTAAATTTCCTGCAAATTTATTTTTAAACTTTGATCCATGGGCATGAGCGGCATCTTCAATTAAAAAAATATTTTTTTTAAATGCTAGATCTTTTATTCTTTTGTAATCTTTTGAAATTATTCCTGCTATATGCACAAGAACTATTGCTTTAGTATTCTTTGTAATTTTTTTTTTAAGATCATCATAATCTATCGATAGATCTTTGAGATTTATATCGCAAAACTTGACCTTTGCACCAGCATGAATAGCTGCCAATGGCGTTGCCATAAACGTATTTGTCGGAATTATTATATCTTTGTCTTCAATATTTAACGATCTAAAGATTATTTCTAGAGCACTAGTACCACTATTTACCGCTATAGCATATTTTGTACCTACAAATTTAGCAAATTTATCCTCAAATTCCTTAACTTTCTTACCCATGGTAAAGAAGCCACTATTAATTATTTTATCAATACCATTTTTAATATTATCTCTTTCTCCTTTTGTATAAGGAATTTTTAAAATTGGAATTTTCACTTAATTATAAATAATTATTATTTTTTTGGTTTAATTCGTTTAATTGTAAGAATTTTTTTAACATTTTTGGTGATATTGTATTATTTACCATTAATTCTGGTGATTGATGAAAAAAATATTCCCATGGTTGTTTGTCAAGTGCATGACCTTTTGCCATTAGGTCATTGAAAAGTTCAGTTCCATAATAAGGAGCTAAAACTGAAAGCGAATAGTAATTCGCCTCAACTTCTTTTGCAAAATCAATAGTTTGTTGCAAGTCTTCATCTGTTTCACCTGGAAAACCAGTCATAAAATATCCCGAAAAAGATACTTTATTATTTTTTAAAAGACGTGCTCCATGCAACATTTCTTCTCTAGTTTCTAGTTTTTTTACTTGTTTAAGTATTTTGTCACTTCCTGACTCAAACCCCAATTTAACTCTTACACAACCTGCTTCGTTTAATAATTGAGCTATTTCATCATCAAGATTATCTGTTCTTGCTTCACATTTCCATTTCATATTAAGTTTTTCTTTTATCATCATTCTTAAAATTTCTTTTACTCTTTTTTTATTTACTGTAAAAACGTCATCAACAAAATATACCATAGTATTATCTTCTATTTTTAATTGATCTTTCGGAGCTGAGTTGGCTGACTGAGCAAAGTCAAATTTCTTAACATTATTCCAATAGTTTTTTTTCAGATGTTTCATTTCTGCTATTACAGATTCAGGTGATCTTAAACGGGTAGTTTTTCTATCCCAATGGAATGGAGATGCGCAGTAAGTACATTTGTATGGACATCCCCTAATTGTAACCATATAGGAAACATCCACTTTAGTTTTTTCTTCATCAGTTAATCCATAAAATTTATCTCTTTCGGGATATGGTAAATTATCTATATCTTTTATTACTGGTGCTATTCCATTATTAACAATTTTGTTATTCTCATCTCTATAAGTGATTCCTTTTATATCTTTTAATGGTACATTATTAATTAGATTAAGCATTACTTCTTCACCTTCTCTAAGAACACTATAGTCAATGTTAGGTAATTTATCTAAAACTTTCATTTCTAAAGTTGCATGCACACCCCCTATTACTTGTTTAATATCTGGCTTTACTTCTTTAAGTTTAGATGAAAGTATCTTAATAGCACCAACGTTTGCGGTATATGACGTATAACCCACCCACTCAGGATCAAAAGCAACTATTTTATCAACTACCTCTTCCCAGACAGGGTTGTTATAATCGGTAAAGAATTTTTTATAATCATCGAATGCCCCAAATATTTTTTTTAAATTTGAGTATTTATCTTCTCCTAAATGGTCGGCATTATAAAGCCATGCATCATGACCGTTATTATTAAGGTAAGAAGCAACATAAGCAATTCCTAAAGAATTTGCGTTATAATGAGATCCTAAAAGTCTATAAAATGGGGGGTTTACCAATAAAACTTTAGTCATCTTTTTAGTGTTCTAGTATAATTGCATGTATTGTACAACATAAGGTAATACCTCGATTTTAATATATAAGATAATAGCACATGTCAAAAAATTTAAAAATACTATGTTTATTACCTGTATATAATTATAATGATAAATCAAGAGGACATACTGCAGAATACAGTCTTATTTATCGCTCACTTAAAAAAAAATACAACAGAACAAATTTAATAGATAGCTCGTCGTATTCTAAAATTGAAGATTTAAATAAAGACGTATTAAAAAAGGTAAAAAAAATAAATCCTGATATTTTATTTACATGTGTTTATTCATACGAAATTTACTTAGAAACATTATTTGAAATAAAAAAAAATGAACATTGTAAAATAATTAATTGGTCATCAGATGACTCATGGAGGTATAATCAACATACCAGTTTATTATTAGAAGGTTTTGATATTGCAGTTACTAGCCACTGGAAATCTCATTTAAAAAATAAAAAAAAAATTAATTCAATATATACTTCTTGGGGATGTCCTGATCACTGGAAAGAAAAAATATTAGATTCGAAAAAATGCAAGTACGATGTGAGTTTTATTGGAAATTCTTATATGGATAGAAAAGAATATATATATTTCTTAAAAAATAATGGAATAAGAGTAGAATGTTTTGGTGCAGGCTGGAACAATAAACCTGTCTCAGAAAAAAAAATGTTAGAAATATTTAAAAAATCAAAAGTGTCTTTAAACTTTTCAAAATCTAGAGGTAATGAAAAACAAATAAAAGCAAGAGTTTTTGAGATAATTGGGGCAGGTGGACTTTGTCTAAGTGAAGACGCACCTAATCTTACTAAATTTTTTAAACCTAATAAACAAATTTCATTATTCAGAAATAAAAGTGAACTTCTAAAAAGGATTAATTTTTTTTTACAGAATCCGAGCATAAGAAATCAAATTGCAAAAAGAGGGAATATAAAAATTAAAAAAAATTATTTAAATAGTTTTATAATTGACGAGATCATAAAAAAAACTCTAAAATTTAAAAAAAAAAAATTCAAACCAAGAAAAGAATTAAAAACAAACTTATTTTTATACAAAATATTAATAAAGATTTGTATTTTATATAAATTTTTGTCAAATCTATTATTAATTATTTTTGTAGGTGAAAAAAAAAGGCTTAAAATTACTAGAAGAATTTTATTTGAAATTGAATGGAGAATAAGAAAACAAAAAACTTATACGAAATTGGGATATTGTTCAAAAATATTTAATTTTGACTAATAGATTTTATGACAAAAGAAAAAAAAATTAATATTGCTTTAATAGGTTATGGAAAATGGGGTAAAAAAATTTATAAAAATTTAAAAAGAATAACTTCAATAAATTTAAATGTTTATAAAAAAAATAATGAGATTCAAAAGAAAAATTTTCAAATATTAAGAAAAATTAAAGATTTAGATTTAAATAACTTGGATGGAGTAATTTGTGCCACTAATTCAAAAACTCATGAAAAAATTTCAGTTTTTTGTATTAGAAATAATACACCAGTTTTTATTGAGAAACCAATATCAAAAAACTTTAATTTTTTTAAAAACTCTATGGTTAGATCTAAAAAAAAAGGATTATTAATAGTTAATTATATTTATTTAAAATTTTTAATTTATAAAAATTTCTTCCCAAGTGTGAAAAAAACAAAAAAAATGGTATTAATATTTGGCTCTTCTAATGGAAAAAAAGATTTTAGAATCATAAAATGGGAGTGGCTTACACATATATTTGCAATAGTTATATTTTTTTTTGGTAATAATATGAACAAAATCAATGTAAAAAGAAGATTTAATAATTTTTCACTAACTTTTAAAATATCAAAAATTAAATTTTATTGTTTCTTTGGAGATAGATTTATAAAGAAAACTCGATTTTTGAAAGTAATTACTAAAAACAAGAAAAAAAATGAAAAATTTAAATTTAATAATAATTTTAAAAGTTCTTTGTCACCACTAAACTTAGTCTTAAAGGATTTTTTAAATAAGATCAAAAAAAAAATAGTTTATTCTGATATAGATTTATCTAAAAAAATTACTAAACAAATTAAGAATATTAAAATAAGTTAATATGTACAATTTTTCTATAATAATTCCTCTTTTTAATGAGTCAAAACGGTTACCAAATTTAATTTTAAAACTGTCCGAATATCTTAAAAAATTTAAATTTAATTATGAAGTAATTTTGGTTGATGATGGTAGTGAAGACAATACTTTAGAAATTATAAAAACTTTTCAAAAAACAAATGATAAAATTAAAGTTGTTTCAGGCCAACATATTGGGCAATTTCATTCTATTATAAAAGGTATAGAAAATGCAAAATATGAATATTCAATTATATTAGAGGGCGATTTATCTGCAGATCCAAAATATTTATCTGAAATGATTGAATATTTATCAGACTACGATTTAGTAACGGGCTCTAGATATCTTAGTAGCTCTAAGGTTTCACATAAATCTATATCAAGAGATTTACTTTCAAAAATATTTATAGTTTTATTTATTATTTTATTTAAATCTAAATTGTCTGATCCACAATTTTCTTTTAAAATTTACAAAAATGCTTACTTTTTAGATATATCAAAATATCTTTTATCCAGGTCAGACGGAATGAAAAGCACTGAAATGATGCTTTATCATGAAGCATATGGTCTCAAGATTAAAGAAGTTCCAATAGACTATTCATTTGTTGAGTCCGATAGAAATTTACCAAAAGGAAAAATATTTTATACTTTAAAAACTGCTACATTAGGTTTATTAGATGTTTGGAAATCCTGTAAAAAAAAATATAAAGATAACAATTTTAAAAAAAAAGTAACGAGATTTAATTTTTTATGATTTATGTGAAATCACCTTTAAGAATTAGTATGGGTGGAGGTGGAACAGATTTACCCTGGTGGTACTCAAAGCATAAAGGATATGTAATATCATTTGCAATTGATAAATATGTTCATTTAATTGGTTCAAAAAGAGTCTTTGATGAAAAAATTTGGCTCAGCTATTCTAAGACTGAAATTTGTGAAAAAATAGATGAAATAAAAAATGAAATATTTAAAGCATCATTAAAGTATAAAGAAGTAAAAAAAGGAATAGAAATTCATACTATTTCAGATGTTCCGGGCAACTCTGGTCTAGGCTCTTCAGGAGCATTTACTTCAGCATTAATTTATTTTTTAGATTTAATAAAAAAAAATAAAATTACCAGAAAAAACATTGCATCTACAGCATGTAAAATAGAAATGAATTTTTTGAAAAAAAATTCAGGCATACAAGACCAATATATTTCTGTCTTTGGAGGCTTAAAAGAAATATTTGTCTCGAAAAATGGAAAAGTTAAAATAAAAAATTTAAAAATAAGAAAAAAAAATATTAAGAAATTAGAAGAAAGTTTGATGCTTGTTTATACAAATCAAACAAGACAATCAGAACAAATACTATCATCTTTAAAAAAAGAGTTTAAAATCAATAATAAAATAAAAACCCAATTAATGAAAAAAATTCACAATATTGGAGTAAGAAGTAAAAAATTTCTACAAGATGCTAATATAGAAAAATTAGGAAAATTATTTGATGAACATTGGGAAGTTAAAAAAGGACTATCTCCATTAATGACAAACTCTAAAATTGATAATATTTATCAATTAGCAAAAAAAAACGGAGCAGAAGGAGGCAAATTGATTGGAGCTGGAGGAGGTGGATATTTATTGTTTTTTGTAAAAAAAAAAAATAGAAGTCAATTGCTTAAATTTCTTAAAACTAAGAATTTTGAAAAATTAGATTTTAAGTTTGATAATTTTGGAACTCGACAAATAGTAGATAAAAGTGAAACTTAAAATAGCAATTATAGGATCAGGTGCATTTGGCTTAGCAGCTGCAATTAAGCTTTCTCAAATAAAAAATTCAAATATCTTTGTTTTTGAACAACACCATAAACCATTTTATGGTGCAACTTTTGCTAATCATAATAGGCATCACTACGGATTTCATTATCCAAAGAGTCAATTAACAATAGATCAAATTAATAAAAGCAAAGAAGAATTCGAAAATCAATATTTTAAAGCATGTAGATTTGATTTTAAAAATCTATATGCAATTTCTAGAGAAAGTAAAAATGTAACCAGCCAAAAATATGAAAATTTTCTAGATAAAAATAAATTAATTTATCAAAAAGTTAAAATAGATAATAAAATTTTTAATAATAAAAAAATTTCCTCTGTATATGAGGTGCATGAGGGTATTTATGATTTCGATATATTTAGAAAAAAAATCTTATTAAATTTAAAGAATACAAGAGTAAAAATTAAAACTAATCATGAACTAATTAAAATTAATAAAAGAAAATCTATTTATGATTTGTCATTTAACTATAATGGAAGAGTAACTTCAGACTCTTTCGATATTGTAATTAATGCTACATATTCCAATATTAATAAAATTATCTCAATGTTAAAAATGAATAACATTAATCTTGAGTATAATTTACAGGAACTTTCAATTATATCATTCAATAAGATTAAAAGAATTGGTGTAACAATTATGGATGGTAATTATCCAAGTATTTTACCTTTAGGGAATACAAATTTCCATTTATTTGCACATGTAGTTGAGTCTCAACTAAAAAAAGAAAATTCGAAAAATAATAATCTCTTTCAAAATAATTTTATAACTACTAACTTTATTAATACAATTAATGTAAGTAAAAAATATATTAAACTATTAGATCAAGCAGTTTATCATAAATCGATAATTAGCTGCCGAGTAGTAAATAATAATAAAAATGATACTAGAAAATCTGAAATTATTAAACATACAAATAATTTTTACAGTATTTTTGGAGCAAAAATAATAACTTGTATGGAAACAGCTAATAATATTTATCATAGAATAAATAATCTATAAAATGGAAGCATTAGTTTTATGTGCCGGTAAATCTTCAAGATTTAGAAGTAATAAAAATAAGACAACTAAATTATTATCAAAATATAAAAATAATACGTTGTTAAAATTTCACATTGATAAATGTAAATATTTTAGATTTAAAAAATTATTTTTTAATCTACATTTTCAAGTAAAAAAAATCTTAAAAGAGATAAAAAAAGAAAAAAAAATAAATCTTTATATTTCAAAAGAAAAAAAACTATTAGGAACCTGTGGTGCTTTTTTTAAGATTAGAAAAAAAATCAAAGGTGATTTTTTTATAATATATCCAGATAATATTTCTAATTGTGATTACAAAAAAATGATGAAATTTCATAAAAAAAAAAAATCTGACTTTACTATCGCAACTTATCCGGATGATAATCTAAAAAATTCTGGAGTTATAGAATTTTTAAAGAATAAAAAAATTATAAGTTTTTTAGAGAAACAAAAATATCAAAAAAAAATAAGAAAATGGTGTAATGCAGGCATATACATAATATCAAAAAAAATCATTAATAATATATCAAAAAGGGATACTGATTTTGCTAACGATTTAATTCCTAGATTGATTAACCAAAATTTTAATTTATATGCATTTCAAATAAATAAACTATTAACTTTTGACACAATTCAACAGTATAAAAAGAATTATAAAAAAGATATTAATTAGTGTTAAATTTTAATTTACATTAACTAAAAATATAAATAGTTATAGAATAATCAATAAAATATTAAAATGAAATTTGTACATAAATATCTAGAAAATTTTTCTAAGGTAATGAGCTTATTAAATAAAAAAGAAATATCAAAAACAATTAAACTAATTAATAAAATACAAACTTCAAAAGGAAGAATATTTTTTTTAGGTGTAGGTGGAAGTGCAGGAAATGCATCTCATGCAGTTAACGATTTTAGAAAAATTACAGAGATTGAATGTTATGCTCCCACAGATAATGTATCTGAGTTGACTGCAAGAATAAATGATGAAGGTTGGGAATCAAGCATTACAGAGTGGCTAAAAATAAGTAATTTAAATAAAAAAGATTTACTATTTATTTTTTCTGTTGGTGGTGGAAATTTAAAAAAAAATGTAAGTATAAATTTAGTTAATGCAATTAAGTATGGAAAAAAAGTAAAATCTAAAATTACAGGAATAATTGGAAGAGATGGAGGTTTTACAAAAAAAAATGCTGACACATGTATACTTGTGCCCACAGTAGATGCAAAATTAATAACGCCATCAGCTGAAAGCATGCAGGCAGTTATATGGCATCTGATAGTTTCGCACCCAAAACTTTTGAAAAATACAACAAAATGGGAGTCATTATAAAAGAGTTAATATTAAATTATGAGTAGCTTAGATAAATTAAAAATTAAAATTTTTGCAGATGGTGCAAGCTTTGAAGACATGATCAATATGAATGCAAATTCAAATATTAAAGGGTTAACAACCAATCCTTCTTTAATGAAAAAAGCTGGAATAACAAATTATGAGGAATTTGCAAAAAAAGTAACAAAAGAAATTACAAAAAAAACAATTTCTTTTGAGGTATTTTCAGATGATTTTGATGAGATGGAAAAGCAAGCAGAAAAAATTTCTACATGGGGTGATAATGTTTATGCAAAAATTCCCATTACTAACACTAAAAAAGAAAGTGCATGTGAATTAATTAAAGTTCTTAATGAGAAAAAAATTAAAGTTAATGTCACTGCAATTATGACGCTCCAACAAATTCAAGACGTTTATAAGGTGTTAAATAAATCTATAAATAATTATGTGTCTATATTTGCTGGGAGAATAGCAGACACTGGTGCTGACCCAGAATTGATAGTTTCTGAAAGTTTAAAAATTTTTAAAGACTATCAAAAAACTGAAATTCTTTGGGCAAGCTGCAGAGAAATTTTTAATATTTATCAAGCAGATAAGATAGGCTGTCATATTATAACTGTTCCAAATAATATTTTAAAAAAAATCAATTTAATTGATTATAACCTTGAAGATTATTCGCTAGACACTGTAAAAGATTTTTACAAAGATTCTGTAGAGGCTGGATATAAATTATAATTTTAATGAAAAAAAAGGAATTAACTATAATTATTCCTACATTTAATAGATCGGAATCCTTAATTTCAATATTAAAAAGTTTGAGCCATCAAAGTGTTAAAGGGTGTAAAATTAATATTATTATTTGTGACAGCTTCAGTAAAGATGGATCAGAAAAAAATGTGAAGTTTTTTTCTAAAGATAATCAAAATTTAAATATTAAATACTTAAATATTGATGCAAATATTCTTGCTACTAAAAGAAATTATGGGATAAAAAATTCTTCTACTAAGTTTAATATACTTTTAGATGATGACTGTATTCCAGATAATAATTTTGTTGAAGATTATTTGGACTCTTTAGAAACGATGGATGAAAAAACGATACTATCAGGCATTGTGTTATACCCAAAACAACATATTCTAGAGAGTAATTATCTAAAGTTTAAAAGTAATACTCATTTTAAAAAGATAGATACTTTAACTAATATCATTGAACCAAATCATATAGTTGCAATGAATATGGCATTTCTAATTTCTGATGATTTATTAAAAACCAAACTTTTTGATGAAGGATTTGTAGGCTATGGTTTTGAAGATTATGAGTTTGCATATAGATTAAAAGAGGCTAATTTTAAATTAAAACAAACAAAAGCCACAATTATTCATGATGAAGGTACTCCTAGTTTTGAGAAATATTTAAATAAATATTTTCACTTAGGAAGAGATGGAATGAAAAACTTACTCAAAATAAATTATATGGCTGCATTAGATACAATTTATTATAAGATAGAGTCAAATATTTTGTGCAAAATAATTTCTAAAATTCCAAAAATTAGTTTGTTATTAAGAATTTTAGAGAATATTATTATTAAAATAGATAGAATAAAATTAATTTATTTACCATTTTTTTATAATATGGCAAGATTCTCTTCATACATGAGAGGTTACATAGAGAGAAACAAAAAAAGTTTAAATTTACAAAATAATAATTGGTATGAATAAAAATAAATTTTTTAAAAATAAAACAATCTTAATAACAGGTGGAACTGGCTCATTTGGACATGCAATGACAGTAAATTTATTAAATTTAAAACCTAAAGAAATAAGAATTTTTAGTAGAGATGAAAAAAAACAAGATGATATGAGAAAAAATTTCAACAATCAAAAGCTTAAATTTTATGTAGGAGATATTAGAGATTATTCTAGTGTAAAGAACGTTGTAAACAATGTAGATTATATCTTTCATGCTGCTGCACTTAAACAAGTGCCTTCTTGTGAATTTTATCCAATGGAAGCAGTTAAAACTAATATAATTGGTGTAGAAAATTTACTGAATGCAGCTGAAAATGCTCAAGTAAAAAAAATAATTTGCCTAAGTACAGATAAAGCAGTTTATCCAATTAATGCGATGGGCGTTTCTAAATCTATGATGGAAAAGGTTATAATTGCCAAATCTAGAACTCTACAAAACAAAAAAACTAAAGTATGTATAACTAGATATGGAAATGTTATTTATTCTCGAGGATCAGTAATTCCATTATTTGTCAAACAAGTGTTTGAAAAAAAATCTATAACAGTAACTGATATGACAATGACAAGGTTCATGATGTCAATGGATGACGCAATTGATTTAGTTTTGTTTGCTTTTAACAATGGGAATAATGGTGAAATATTTATCAAAAAATCTCCTGCAGCGACAATTAAAACTATAATGTTGGCATTAAAAAAAATATTAGCAAGAGAAATTAAAACAAAAATTATAGGACCAAGGCATGGAGAAAAATATCATGAAACTTTGATGACTAAAGAAGAGATGGCAAAATCTAAGAACTATAAAGATTTTTATAAAATTGCATCTGATAATAGAGATCTTAATTATGAGAACTTTTTTTCTAAAGGAAAAAAAATTAAAAAAGTGATTTCTGACTATACATCAGCTAATACAAAAATTTTAACAGTTGAGGAAACAATAAAAATTTTAAAACCAATTATAAAAAAAAATTATAACATATAGTTAATTAATAATGAATATTGCAATTACAGGTGCAAATGGTTTTTTAGGGAAAAATTTAACCTATAGACTAATTGAAAAAGAAAATATTAAAGTAAATAAGATAACTAGAAAAACTAAGAAACAAGAATTACAAAAAATTCTTCTTAAATCTAAAATTATTTTTCATTTTGCAGCTGTAAATAGAAGTAAAAATAAAAAAACTTTTATTAGGGATAACGTAGAATTCACAAGATATATTTGTGATTTTTTAAAAAAAAATAATAAAAAAAATAAGCTTATTTTTACCTCTTCTACTCAGATAAATAATAAAAATGATTATGGGAAATCAAAAAAATTGTGTGAAAAAATACTTGTAAATCATGCAAAAAAAAACAAATCTAGAGTATGTATTTTTAGATTGCCCAATATTTTTGGCAAATGGTCAAAACCTAATTATAACAGTGTTGTAAGTACTTTTTGTAATAATATAGCCAGAAATAAAAAAATATATATATCCGATCCTAAAAAAGAAGTTAATTTAGTTTATGTGGATGATGTAATTGATAATTTTATTCAGATTATTAATAAGGATTTAATTAAAAATAAAATTTTTCGAGAAGTATCACCTGTTAGAAAGATATCATTAAACAAACTTTTTATTACAATTTCAAATTTTGAAAAAAGTAGAAAAAAATATTTTATTAATGATCTAAATGATCCATTTAATAAAAAACTTTATTCGACTTTTATAAGTTATTTACCAAAGAATAAATTTACTTATTCACTTGATGCTAAAAAAGATAAAAGAGGCTCATTCATAGAGTTTTTAAAAAATGATAATATAGGTCAAATTTCAGTTTTTGTAGCTAAAAAAAATGTAACAAGAGGAAAACATTTTCACCACACTAAAGTAGAAAAATTTTTAGTAGTAAAAGGTAATGCTAAATTTAAACTCAAAAATATGGCGACCAAAGAAGCTGTTGAATTTAAATTAAGTCACGCCAATCCAAAAGTAATAGAGAGTATTCCTGGCTGGACACATTATATTAAGAATGTAGGAAATGATGATTTGATTGTTTTATTGTGGAGCAATGAAGTCTTTAATGTTAAAAAACCTGATACTATTTATCATGAGTAAAAAAATTAAAATTGTAACTGTTGTTGGAACCAGACCAGAACTTATAAGACTATCTAGAGTAATAAGTACTTTAGAAAAAAATGTTGATCATATCTTAATTCATACGGGCCAAAATTATGATTTTGAATTAAATAAAATTTTTTTTAAAGATCTTTCAATTAAGAAACCAAAATATCAATTAAAGATAAATACAAGATCAACAATTTCTTCAATTACATCAATAGTAAATCAAGTTGATGATATTTTGCTCAAAGAAAAACCTGACGCATTTTTAATACTTGGAGATACTAATAGTTGTTTATCTGCCTATGCTGCAAAGAGAAAAAAAATACCTGTATTTCATATAGAGGCAGGTAACAGATGTTATGATGAGAGAGTTCCAGAGGAAATTAATAGAAAAATTATAGATCATATATCTGATGTAAATATTACCTATAGTGAATTAGCTAAACAAAATTTATTGAGAGAAAATATAGACCCAAATAAAATATTTAAGATTGGAAGTCCGTTAGATGAAGTTTGTACTTTTTATAAAAAAAGAATTTTAAAATCTAAAATTTTAAAAAAATATAATTTAAAGAAAAATAATTATTATCTTTTAAGTATTCATAGAGAGGAAAATTTAGATTCAGAAAAAAATTTAAATAATTTAATTAATTTATTGTCAAAATTAAATAATAGAGGTCAGGAAAAAATAGTCTTTAGTGCACATCCAAGAACAATAAAAAGTCTAAAAAATTATAATTTAAAAAAATTTAATAAAATCTTATTACTAAAGCCTTTTTCATATACTGATTATATGAATTTACAAATGAATTCTAAATTGGTTATGTCAGATAGTGGATCGATAACTGAAGAAGCAAGTATTTTAAATTTTGCAGCAATTAACCTAAGAAATACGAATGAAAGACAAGAAGGAATGGCCCATGGAATCGCACCAATGGTTCATTTTGATTACGATAAAATTGACATTTTAATAGATTATTTAAAAACTAACAGATTTAAAACACAAGTTTTAGATTATAAGTGCTCTGATTTCTCAAATATTTTTTTCAAAATTTTAATAAGTTATATCGACTACATAAAAGAAAATACCTGGAAAAATAAATAAATTGAAAATATTATTTTTTACTCAATATTTTTGGCCTGAAAATTTTCGTATTAATGATGTTGCTTTATATTTAAAAAAAAAAATCATGAAATAGAAGTATTAACTAACAATCCTTGCTATCCAGATAAAAAAAATTTTTCAAAGTATTATTTAAATAAAGAAAAATATAGAAAACTAAAAGGAATTAAAATATTTAGAATTCCATCAATAAATAGAGGAAAAAATAATATATTAATATTATTAAATTATTTTAACTTTTTTTTTAATTCATTCATATTTGGAATAAATAAATTTTTAAATAAAAAAATAGATTTAGTTTTTATATTCTGCCCATCTCCTATTATAAGTGCGTTGCCAGCAATCATAATAAACAAAATTTTTAAAAAAAAGGTGGCAATCTGGGTACTTGATTTGTGGCCAGATACTTTAGTTGATCTTAATATTGTTAATAATAAGTATTTAATTAAAATTTTGAGATATATAGTAAAATTTATTTATGATAATTGTGATTTAATATTAGTACAGTCAGAATCATTTAAGAAAGAAATATCAAAAATTACTAAGAGTAAATGTATATATTTTCCTTCATGGTCAGAGGATATCATTGGAGATAATGTTACTAAATATGCAAAAGAAATTTCGTTAAAAGAAAAAAAATTTAAGATTATTTTTACTGGCAATATTGGTGAAGCACAATCTTTTGAGTCAATTGTAAAATGTGCAAAACTTCTAAAAAATAATAATAAAATAAAATGGATTATTGTAGGAAATGGAAGATGGCAAAAAAGATTAAATGATTTGATAAAAAAATTTAATTTAGAAAAAAATTTCCAGTTAATTAATAATGTTCCAGTAACAAGGATTAAATCTTTTTTCAATCATGCGGATGGATTACTTATTTCATTAAAAAATAAAAAAACTTTTACAAAAACAATACCTGGAAAATTACAAACATATTTGTCATCTGGTAAACCAATAATTGGCATGATATCAGGTGAGGCAAATAAAATTATAAAAAATTCTAAGGGCGGTTTAGTTTGTGAAGCAGATGATTATATAGGTTTAAAAAAATTATTAATTAGATTTATTAAAATGTCAAAAAATGAAAGAAAGATGTATGGAATTAATGGAAAAAAATATGCAAATAAATATTTTAATAAAAATAAAAACCTAAATAGATTAGAAAAAATTTTAATAAAATATGTTAAATAAAATTAAAGTATTAGTTACAGGAGGTGCGGGATATATAGGAAGCTGTACTTCTAATATATTGTTAGACAAAGGATATGATGTAACAATAATTGATGATCTTTCAGTTGGAAAAAAAAAACTTTTACCAAAAAAAGCAAAATTTCATAATTTTAGCATTCAAAATAAAAAAAAATTATCAAGTCTATTAAGTAAAAATAATTTTGATATTATTTTTCATTTTGCTGCATTCATTAGTGTTGGAGAGTCAGTAAATTACCCAAGAAGATATTTAAAAAATAATTTTGAGAATACAAAAAAATTTTTAGAAGTATGTAAAAAATATAATTTGAAAAATATTATTTTTTCCTCTACCGCTGCAGTTTACGGTGATGTAAAGCATCAAAATGCTAACGAAAATTTTCAAAGAAAACCCTTGAATCCATACGCATTATCGAAGCTAAGAGTAGAAGACCATCTTATAAAAAATAAATATTTTAATTATATAATACTAAGATATTTTAATGTTGTAGGTGCAGATCTGAAATTAAGAGCAGGGCCATGGTCAAAAAAGAAAAGTACGCATCTAATTAAAAATATTTGTGAAAAATATCTAAAAAAAAAAATCAATTGATATTTTTGGTAATGATTATCCCTCTAAAGATGGTACTGCAATAAGAGATTATATTCATGTAGTAGATTTAGCAGAGGCACATATTTTAGCTGCAATATATGTTTTGAACAAAAAACAAAAAAATATTTTTAATTGTGGATATGGAAAAGGATACACTGTTAAGGAAGTAGTAGATAACTTTAATAAAATTAATAAAATTAAATTAGTCTATAAATATAAAGGTAGAAGAGCTGGAGATTCATTTAAATCTGTAGCAAATGTAAATAAAATTAAAAAGATATTAAATTGGAAACCAAAATTAAATTCCATACAAAAGATGTTAAAATCTCAACTATTATGGGAAAAAAAAATTAATGATAAATAATAATAGCAATAAGATTTTATTAGAAGTAGCAAGTTATTTAATAATTTTATTACCAATTTTTTTAATTACAGGGCCACTTTTCACAGATATATCAATTGTATTTATTGATATTATTTTTTTATATTTTTTATTCAAGTTTAAAGATTTTAAATTTTTAGATAATATTTATTTCAAATATCTAATTGCTTTTTGTTTATTTATTACTATAAGATCACTTTTCTTAGAGCAGACAAATCATCTGTCAGTTTCATTAAAGAGTTCTGGATTATATTTTAGATTTATTATTTTAATTTTTGCAATAAGTTATTTTTTAAAAAAAAATGCCAATTTAATAAAAAAATTCACACTTATCTTTATATTAACAATAGCTTTTTTAATCTTAGATGCTTATGTTCAGTTTTTTTTTGGTAGAAATTTTTTTGGTTTTGAAATTATAAATCCGGTCAAACTAAATGGTTTGTTTTATGATAGAGGAGTATTAGGTAGTTATTTAGTGAGGTTACTTCCTTTAATTTTCGCGGTAATCATTTATCAGTATGGTTTAAAAAAAAATAAGATAATCTTACCAATTTTATTATCATTAAGTTTGATATTAATATTTATTTCTGGATCTAGATCTTCATTTTATCTTAGTATACTTTTTTTATTTTTAATTATTTTTTTATTTGAAGGATTGAGAAAAAATATAATAATTTTATTAATAATATCAACAATTTCAATATTGTTACTGGGTAATTTTAATAAAAAGATGGATAATATGATTGATTACTCCATAAAAGATCCAGTAGAACAAATTTTATTGACTCCAAATAATAACGTTGAAAAAATTTCAATTTTAAACAAAAAATTTTATATATTTACGCATATATATCAAGCTCATTATTTTACAGCTTTTAATATGTTTAAAGATAATAAAATATTTGGACAAGGAAATAAAATGTTCAGATTTTTATGTAAAGAAAAAAGATTTTATGTAAATTATCATAGTTGTTCAACTCATCCACATAATTTCTATGTGCAATTTCTTGCAGAAAATGGAATTATAGGTTTTTTATTTATTTTTATTATTTTTATTTCTTTATCTTATTTGTTATTAAGAGAATTGATTTATAGAAATTTTAAAAAAATAAAATACTTTAATGATCCTAGTTTATTTATTTTAATTGGAATATTTATGAATTTATGGCCAATAATCCCATCAGGTAATTTTTATAATAATTGGCTATCGGCTTTAATATATTTACCAATAGGATTTTATTTTTATTTTAATAAAAAAGAAAAAAATGTTTGATATTCAACTAATTTTTATATTAACCATATTTAATTTTTTAATAGCAATAAATTATAATAAAATTTCAAGACTTGTTAATATTTATGATGATCCTGATTTTAAAAGAAAAATTCATAAACATAAAACACCTTTATTTGGAGGTTTAATTTTTTTTATAAATTTAATTCTTTATCTATTTTTATTTGTGATAAATTATGTCTCTATTGAAAGTATATTTTTCAAAAATGAAAATGAATTCATTTTTTTTATTTTAATAGGATTTATACTTTTTGTAATTGGTTTATATGATGATAAGAAACAATTATCACCAAATATTAAACTTTTATTAGTTCTTTCGTGTGTGATAATTTTAATGATTTTTAATCAGGAAATACTGATTACTGAGTTACATTTTTCTTTTATAAATAAGGTCATTCAATTAGATAATCTATCATATTTTTTTACAGGGTTATGTTTCTTACTATTTATAAACGCGTGTAATATGTTCGATGGAATTAATCTACAATCTGCAACTTTTTTTTTAGTTTGTATTTTATTTCAATATTTTATAACTGGTGGAAACAGCTTTATATTATTTTTAATATTGCCTTTAATTTCAATTATAATCTTAAATAGTAGAGGAAAAATTTTTATTGGAGATGGAGGAATTTATCTTTTTTCATTTATCATAGGTTACTTATTTATAAAACTTTATAATAATAGGGTTATCATAAATTCTGATACTATATTTCTGATTATGATGTTGCCTGGTTTTGATTTGCTAAGATTATTTATTGAAAGAATTTATAAAAAGAAGCATCCATTTTCTCCAGATAAATTTCACGTACATCATTTACTTTATAATAAGTATAGTTATTTTAAAACTCAACTTTCATTACTTATGATGATCACTTTACCGATTTTTTTTTCTATTTTTATTTTTAAACCTATTAATGTTATTTTTACTACATTGATATTTTATATAATATTAATTCTTTTTTTAAGAAAAGATAACAACTAAATAATATTTAAGAATATTATGATTTTTTTAAATACTGCAACTTACTTCGTCGTACTTGTTTTATCTTTTTACTCATTTATTGGATATGGAATTTTTTATCAAAAAATTATTTTTAGAGAAAAGAATAAACTAAACAATATTTTTAATTATTCATTCTTTGGATTGATATTACTTATTCCTTTAGGATTTTTCAATTATCTTATACTAGGAAATTCTCTTTGGTTTAATACAATTATCATTTTATTTGGACTTTTATTTTTATTAAGAAAAATTTCTAAAAGCGAGTCTTACCTAGTAATAATATTTTCATTTATCTTTTTTTCAGGCATCTTAATTTCTAAAACACACGAAGATTTTTCAGTATATCATTTTCAACATTTAAAAGAATTATCTGATAATTTTTTAAAATTTGGTCTTGGAAATTTAGACGAAAGATATGTTTATTCTTCAAATTTTTCTTATTTACAACTTATTTTTCAATTACCATACTTTGGATTAAAATTATTAAATATCCCATCTTTTTTGATTTACCTTTCTTTGATTGGTTATCTCTTTGAAGAAATTAGAAACAAACAAAGTAACAAAAGATTTATAAGTTTATTTTTTTTAATTCTTTTAATCTTAAAATTTAAAAGATTTTCTGAGTTTGGTTATGATTATATTGGTCAATTTATATTAATTTACTTATTTATAGAATATATCTTTAATTATAAAAATCTTAAATTGTTTCATTATATCAATTTTTGTTTGATTTTCTTAGTTACTGTCTTAATTAAAATTTCTAATTTATATTTTATCCCTTTAGTTTTCTTTTTAATTTTTATTAATAAAAATAATGTAAAAAAAATTCTCTTTAATAAGATTTTAGTTTTTTTTTCGTTATTAATACTATTTATATTTACCTCAAACAGTTTTATCAAAACCGGATGCTTGAATTATCTTTTAAAATCATCTTGCTTATCAACTGAAAATTCTAAGTGGGTAATTAATTATAGTAAAATCGATTATACTAAAGACGTTGTTAAAAATTGGACAAAAGGATTTCACTTACAAAAAAAAAATGTTCTAGATAAAGCTACTTATAATAAGAATTATAATTGGGTAAACAATTGGTTTAAAATTCATTTTTTAGTAAAAATTCTAGATTACTTAATTGTAATTTTAGTAATATTTTTAGTAAGTCAATTTTTAATTTTAGATAAATTTAGATTTAATATAAAAAGAAAAAAAAATAAAAATATTTTATTAAATATTTCAATTTTTTCATCTGTACTAATTTGGTTCAGTTTATTTCCTCAGTTTAGATTTGGAATTTTTGGAATTTCAATTATTACTTTTCTTTTACTTAAATCTATTTTTGATCCTAATGATAAAATCAATAATAAAAAATTTATGACTTTATTTTTGATTAGTGTAATTTATTTTAATTTTATTAATATTAATAGAATTTATAAAGATTTTCATAGAAATGATATTTATCAATTCAATAATTTTCCATGGATAGTTTTTCCTAATTTGAATTTTAAAAAAGAAAAAATAAACAATTTAATTTTATTTAGATCTTCAGAAAATAATAAATTCTGGAGAACTTGCTGGAACTCCCCAGGCATATGTGCCAATCATGATCGAAGTATAAATTTAAAGAAAAATAAAAGATTAATTTTTATTGAAGATACTAGTTTTAATTAAAAAACTTATAGTAAAAAACTTTATATAGAGCTACAACTCCATCAATAAATTTTATTTTTTTACCTTCAGCATAAGTGCGTCCATGATACGAGATTCCTACTTCATAAAAGTTTGAATTAGTTTTAGCAAGTTTCATTACTATTTCAATTTCTACTCCAAAAGATTTTTCATTTAATTCTAAGGCTTTTAGTTTTGAAGTTTTTATTAATTTGTAGCCCGTTTCAACATCCGAAAAATTAATATCAGTTAATATACTTACTAATAAGCTTAAAATAAAATTAGCAACTCTATTTTTGAAATATAAAATTCTCTCAGGTTGACCTCCTTTGAATCTTGATCCAAAAACTATTTCAGCATTATAATTAACTATAGGAGAAACTAGGTTTTCATACTCATCTGGGTTATACTCCAAGTCTGCATCTTGAATTAAAATATAATCCCCAGTTACATGATTTAAGCATTCTTTGATGGCAGATCCTTTTCCTTGATTTTTTTCATGAAATATAGCCTTATTATATAGATGACTATTATTTTTAATTAAATCTACAGTTCCGTCTGTTGAACCATCATCTGTGACAATTATTTCAATATCAAATTTATTTTTTTGTTTATTTACCTTTTCTAAAACAGTTAAAATATAATTTTTCTCATTATAGACTGGTATGATTATGCTTAATTTCATGATTTGCAGTTTTTAAATAAATTTATATGTTATATTTATAAACAAATAATTGTTGGATTTAAAAGAATTAATGATGTTTACTTTTGAAATTTCATCTTATATAAGACCCTGCCTGGTGATTATTGCGAAGGGGTAATACCCGATCCCATTCCGAACTCGGAAGTCAAGCCCTTCAGCGCCGATGGTACTTTGTCTTAAGATATGGGAG
>MDTB01192938.1_pt1 | contig 24875 bp, 15 predicted proteins | sample 811161 | NCBI WGS metagenome assembly MDTB01 (sample SAMN05326650, study PRJNA326480) | marine metagenome | isolation source: seawater | place: Mediterranean Sea | collected 2009
AAACCTATTGGTGAAACTGCTGATATTAATTGGCATAGATTTGGAATTGAAGAAGCGGATTTTTTGATAAAAGAATTTGAAAAAACATCGGACACAAAAAAAATGGAGAATATCATTTACAGGTTGCAACATTTGTTTGTTGAACATGCTCCCGGTATTCCCCTCTTCACTGAGCTCAGCTGGGCAGAATACAATTCAAAATATTTCACGAATTTTCCAAATGCTGAAAACCCTTATGGACCCTTATCACCAAATGAATCAGGGTTTATCCTCACTCTTTTGAATGTAAAAAAACGATGAATAAGTCCATTTCATATATTTTAAGGCGATTTAGTTTCTATCTCATAGCGGCCTTTGCAGCTTTAACCTTAAACTTTATTATTCCTAGGCTAATGCCAGGAGATCCTGCTTCCATTATTTTTGCACGTTTCAAAGGAAAGTTGAAACCAGAAGCAATTGATGCAATGCGACAAAGTTTTGGTTTAACAAATGATCCAATTCTATTTCAATACGCCTCTTATTTAAAAGGTATTTTACAAGGCGAACTAGGAACTTCAATTGCCTATTTCCCTAAACCGGTTTCAGAAATTATTGGTAGCGGACTTTCTTGGACAATATTTTTAGCAGGAAGCTCTCTGGTAATTGCCTTTATAATTGGAACTACTCTCGGCATCATCATTGCGTGGAACAGAACAGGAAAATTGGATACCATTTTACCACCCGCACTAGCATTTTTTGGTGCTTTTCCATACTTCTGGCTGGCAATGGTCTTTCTCTACATTTTCGGATTTTCTATGAACTGGTTTCCTATTGGTCGTGCTTTTGGAAATGAAGTTGACCCTGGACTAAATCTTCCATTTTTATTGAGTAGTTTATATCATGTCTTTTTGCCTGCATTAACTCTGGTTTTTGTAAGCATTGGCGGGTGGATGCTATCCATGCGTAACACCATGATAAGTACTCTGGGTTCAGATTATATTACTTTTGCAAATGCGAAGGGCATCCCATCTCGTTTAATTATGCTTCGTTATGCTGCACGAAATGCCATTCTTCCAAATTTAACTGGTTTTGGTATGGCTTTGGGATTCATGTTGAGCGGAGCACTGTTGACAGAAATGGTTTTTTCTTACCCAGGACAAGGGTTTCTACTTTTACAGGCAGTTCAGACTCAGGATTATCCCCTCATGCAAGGAATTTTCATGACAATTACATTTGCGGTGCTTGGAGCGAATTGGCTTGTAGATATTGCTATTTTATTTTTGGACCCGCGGACGAGAAAATGAATAATAACAAAAACCTACACCAAAATAGCATTCTAACTCGATGGATTTCTGGAATTATGAGTAATCAAAAAGCATTTACTGGGAGCTGTATCATCTTATTTTTTGCTGTAATAGCAATATTTATACCCTCCTTTATTCATTCTCCCACGGACTTCCTAGGCACACCACTCTCTCCTCCATCTGCTGAATATTTTTTTGGGACAAATGGTCAAGGACAAGATGTGTTCGCCCAGACAATATGCGGTGCACGGCAAACACTTTTTGTGGGCTTTAGCGCAGGTATTTTAGTTGTAATTGTCGGTGCATTAATTGGAGGAATTGCTGGGTTTTATGGTGGACGAATAGATGATATCCTATCTTTGACAATTAATGTTTTTTTGGTTATGCCGGGGCTCCCACTTATGGTAATCCTTGCTAGTTGGCTACCCCCTTCTCCAGGTACATTATTAGGAGTGTTAGTGCTCACAGGCTGGGCGTGGAACGCCAGGGTAATACGTTCTCAAATGATGACATTTAGGAATCGGGACTTTGTTTCTGCAGCTATCATAAGTGGAGAATCAAATATCAGAATAATTGTTGTCGAAATTATGCCCAGGATGCTTTCTCTACTTGCTTCTGCGTTTATTGGAGCATCTATCTATGCGATTGGAGCACAGGTTGGCCTTGAGTTTTTGGGGCTTGGAGATATTAGCACTGTCACATGGGGGACTAATCTTTATTGGGCTAGTAATGATCTTGCCTTACTTACAGAATCCTGGTGGACATTTGTACCCACAGGATTAAGTATTGCAACCGTCAGTTTTGCTCTTACATTAATTAATTTTGGCATTGATGAAGTTTCCAATCCTCGACTTATTTCAGAGCGGATATGGCGCAGTAAAGTTCCAAAAGATCTAATTAACGCAGGAATAACCCCTGTTTCTAATCACAATGAATAATCCCCTGATTTCAGTTAAGGATTTATCTGTTGAATACATTACAGATTTAAAATCTATTCAAGCAGTTCGGAATGTCTCATTTGAGATTAGCAAAGGAGAAATCTTTGGTCTTGTAGGTGAGTCCGGAAGTGGCAAAAGTACAATCGTACAGGCAATGATGCGAATACTTCCCCCTCCCGCACTCATTAGTAAAGGAAAAGTAGTGATTAATAATGAAGATATCATGGCCGCTTCAGAATCTGATATTATTAATTTTCGATGGAAAAAAATCTCTATTGTAATGCAAAGTGCCCTCAATGCTTTAAACCCTGTTTTATCCATACGTGAACAAATCCATGATGTCTTAGAAATACATAAAGGTTTAAACGGCAAAGAAGCGGATGACCGTGCTAAAGAATTACTGTCTCTTGTTGATATAGATTATGACCGATTGGATAGTTACCCTCACCAATTATCTGGAGGGATGAAACAACGTATGGTGATAGCCATTGCTCTTGCAATCATGCCTCCAATAATTATAATGGATGAACCTACGACCGCACTGGATGTTATCGTGGAACGTGAAATTTTATCAAAAGTTATTGATTTAAGAAAAAAATTAGGCTTCACCATTTTATTTATAACTCATGATTTGAACTTACTCCTTGAATTTGCTGACAGATTAGCGATAATGAAAAACGGGGAAATCGTTGAATTAGATGAAGTGAAAAATATTCAAAAAGGCGGAAAACATCCCTATACTAATAAATTGATTGGGTCAATACCTTCTGCATCAGGGATACGCCAAAAAGGACTTCTATCAAAACCAGATTCATTAAATTTTTCAAAGGATCCTATTTTAGAGGTTCTAAATCTTAAAAAGGTATTTCAATCGCCTGGCATTTTCAATAAAAATGAATTAATAGCTGTAGATAAGGTGTCCTTTAAAGTATTCAAAGGAGAAATCGTTGGTCTTGTTGGAGAATCGGGGAGTGGTAAAAGTACAATAGCCAAATTAGTAACACGGTTATTACGACCATCTGAAGGGTCTATTTACCTTAATGGAGAAAATAAAAAAGTGACCGAATCACGTAATGTTCCTCTTGAATATCGTAAAACAGTTCAAATGGTATTTCAAGATCCATTTGGGTCTCTTAATTCTATTCATACAGTATACCATCACTTGGCAAGGCCTCTATTTAGGCACGGAATGAAAAATGAAAGAGAGATGTTCACGTATATTGTTGATTTATTAGAAAAGGTTGGCCTCATTCCAGGTTATAAGTTTGCTGAAAAGTTTCCTCACGAAATGTCTGGTGGAGAAAGGCAACGAGTTGCAATCGCAAGAGCGTTAAGCCTAGATCCGGAGATTATAGTTGCAGATGAGCCAACTTCAATGTTAGACGTCTCCATCAGAATGGATGTGCTTGAAATTTTTGCAAAAATGCGGAAAGAAAACAATCTAACAGTTTTATTTATTACTCATGATTTAGCTTCTGCTCGATATTTAGCGGATAGAATTATTGTTTTAAAAAATGGATCCATAGTAGAAGAAAACACTTCTGAAGAATTGATACAAAACCCTAGAGAAGAATATACAAAACAACTAGTTAAGGCAGCCTCGCCTGGATGGCTTAGTAGTCTTAATGTAAATTCTAAAAATAAGGAAGAATAGAATGATCAATAATAAATTTCCAAAAGATTTTTTTTGGGGTACAGCCACCTCAAGCTATCAAATAGAAGGTGCTGCAGACCTTGATGGGAAAGGCCCTTCCGTATGGGATACTTTTAGTCATAAAAAAGATACTATAAAAAATGGAGATACTGGAGATGTCGCCTGTGACCATTATCACTTGTGGCCAAAAGATTTAGAACTTCTAGAAAACCTTGGGGTAAACTCTTATCGATTTTCTATTAGCTGGCCTAGAATTCTTCCTTCAGGTAGAGAGAGAAAGCCGAACCAAGCAGGATTAGATTTTTACAGTAGATTAATTGATAATCTTTTAGAGAAAAACATCACTCCTTTTATTACTTTAAACCATTGGGATATACCACAAAGTCTAGAAGACGAAGGTGGCTGGACCAAAAGAATGATGGTAGATGCTTTTGTCAATTATAGCTATCACACGAGCAAACATCTTGGAGATCGAGTTACACATTGGATTACTCACAACGAACCATGGTGTGTGAGTCATATTGGATACGTTGCTGGTCACAAACCTCCTGGCCTGAGAAATAATTGGCCAAAAAGCCTTGCTGCGGCACACCACTTACTACTTTCCCATGGAATGGCAATACCCGAGATAAGAAGCAATACAAAAGACGCTCAAGTTGGTATTACGCTCAATTTAAATACTGCAATACCCGCATCTCCCAGCGAGCACGATAAGAGGGCTCGCGACTTTTTTGATAATATGTTTAATCGACTTTTTCTAGAACCTCTTTACAATAAAAAATACCCCGTTGAACTTTTTGATGAGCTGAAAAAGCGTCAGGATATTACAGCTGAAGATTTAAATTTTATCAAAGAGAATGACCTTGAACTTATCGCGCGAAAAACAGACTTTTTAGGTGTCAATTATTACAGCCGAGGTGTCATTAGAAATGAAGAAATTAGTGAAGATGAAAATTTACCTAGAAATGTGAAAATGGGACCAAAAACTGATTTTGGATGGGAAGTATATCCTCCAGGCCTATATGATTTACTAATTCAACTAAAAAAGGATTATGGAGTTGGGACAATTTTCATTACGGAAAATGGCTGCTCTTATTCAGATGGCCCAGATAAAGAAAATAAAATAAACGACCAAAAAAGAATAGACTATCATCGTACTCATTTGATTGAAATACAAAAAGCTATTAATGATGGTGTTGACTGTAAAGGGTATTTTGCTTGGTCATTAATGGATAACTTTGAGTGGGCTCAAGGATTTAGTCAACGATTTGGACTTATTTGGGTTGATTTTGAATCATTAGATCGTATTCCAAAAGAAAGTTACCATTGGTATAAAAACTATATTTTAAACAATCAATAAGAGAACATCCGAATGAATTTATCTAAAAATACATCTATCTATTTAACTTCTAAAGATTCTAATAGTAGGCTTAAAAAAATTTCAGAGAGTGAAATATCAACAGACTCAAAAAGAGAATTGCAATCTATTAGGTTGCATCCAAATCTTCTTCGGCAAACCATATTAGGTTTTGGCGGTGCTTTTACTGAAGCATCCGCAAGTATTTATGATCAACTTGATATAAACAAAAAAAGTGAAATAATTGAAGCATATTTTGGGAAAAATGGGAATCAATATAATATGGGGAGAACTCATATAAACAGCTGCGACTTTTCTTTAAGAAACTACGCGCTTTCTGACGTAGAGGACCGAGAATTATCTAATTTTTCAATTGAGCGAGATAAAAAGATGCTTATTCCATTTATCAAAGCAGCTCTGGGAAAAACCTCCGTTCCACTCCATATAATGGCATCTCCTTGGAGCCCTCCTCCATGGATGAAAACAAATAATCAAATGAATCATGGTGGAAAACTCAAAGAAGAATACCAAGATACATGGGCTGAGTATTATTGTAAATATATAGAGTTTTATGAAAAGGATGGTGTCCCTATATGGGGTATTTCTGTACAAAATGAACCAGAAGCAATTCAGACATGGGATTCGTGTATATACTCTGGTGAGGAAGAGCGAGATTTTATAAAGAAATTTTTAGGTCCTGCTTTGGAAAAAAATAAATACCTTGATAAAAAACTTGTTATATGGGATCATAATCGAGATGTAATGGTCAAACGGTCCAGAGCAGTTTTGTCAGACCCTGATGCCGCAAAATATGTATGGGGTACTGGATTTCACTGGTACAATGGTGATCATTTTGACGAAGTCCAAAAGGTGCATGATGAATTCCCTGATAAAGAATTAATATTTACAGAGGGATGTCAAGAGAATGGACCACATATTGGTTCATGGGATCTTGGAGAAAGATATGCTACTTCAATCATCAATGATTTGAATAGGTGGACAGTAGCTTGGATAGATTGGAATTTACTATTGGATGAAAGAGGTGGACCAAACCATGTTGGTAATTACTGTAGTGCTCCCATAATTGTAGATACTAATTCGCAAGAATTACTTTATCAGAGCTCTTATTACTATTTAGGTCATTTCTCCAGGTTTTTTAGTAGAGGTGATAAAATTATTGATTGTGAAAATACTACTGATAATCTTCTTGCTCTTTCTGCCATTGATAAAAATCAAAAAATCACCACAACAATTATGAACAAAGAAGAAAAAAACATCCCCTTTTTATATCAAAATGGTGTAAATATTAAAACCTTTTCAATACCTCCCAGATCAATTATTACTATAATCGACAAGTAGGGATAAAACATATTTAAAAAATGAAAGATAAGCTGTATAAAATATCAAATTTTAAAGATATTGATCCATTTCTGATGTCAATCACAAGCGCTGACAACCACTGGATGTATCTTAGCAGTACAGGATGCTTAAGTGCTGGAAGGCAAAAAGCTGAATATGCTTTATTCCCTTACGTAACAGATGATTTATTACATAGAAACTCACATTTTACAGGACCCGTAACATGTATTTCTGTTGATATGGAAAGTAAAAAGTATGCTTGGTAACCTTTCTCAGGTCAAACGGATACCTACAAAAAAGATCAAAACCTTTATAAAAATAGCTTAGGCAATAAAGTAGTGTTTGAAGAAATCAACCATACTCTAGGACTTACATTTCTTTATAGCTGGGAGGCATCAGCAAAATACGGTTTTGTGAAAAAAACTAAGTTACTAAACCATAATGATAAGAAATTACATATTGAGATAGTTGACGGGTTACGAAATATCCTCCCTGCTGGAATAAGTTTGAGGACACAACAGGAAATGAGTAATCTGGCAAATGCATATAAAGTATCCGAATGCAATTCAGATTATAATTATGCTATATATTATATGAACGCATTACTAATGGATAAACCAGACCCTGGAGAGTCGCTATTTGCAAATATTGTTTGGTCATGCTCCAATGAAAACATTGAACTTTCTGTAAGCGAAAAATCCATCAATACATTTATCAAAAATAATAACTTTGAAAAAAATCATTTACTAAAAGGCAAAGAAGGCAGCTTCTTAAACTATATCAATAAATCATTACTGCCCGGTCACGAAATGATCTGGTATATCATTGCAGATGTTCAAAAATCCCAATCTGACATCAGTGTAATTATTTCAGATTTGAAAGGGAGGGGTCTAGTTGAAGAAAAGTTAGAAAACAGCCTGGCCAATAATTATAATGCTTTCGAAAAACATATTGGTATGGCTGATGGATTTCAATGTACCAATATTGATATAAATGATTTACACCATACCGCAAATGTTACATACAATGTTTTGAGAGGCGGAATATTCTTTGATAACTACAACATACAAAAAAATAGTTTTTTAATATTTTTACAAAGACGAAGTAAAAAAATATTTAAAGCTCATCATACTGGTATTAATAAACTCCCCAATATTTTTAGTATTTCAGATCTGATAGCATTTAGTGATACGACAAACGATCAATCCTTAAGAAGACTATGCAGAGAATATCTGCCGCTTACTCTTGGGAGAAGGCATGGAGACCCTAGCAGGCCATGGAATCATTTTAATATTTTAACCAAAGATATTAATAATCAACCAATACTGTATTATGAAGGGAATTGGAGAGATATTTTTCAAAACTGGGAAGCCTTAGGACTTAGTTACCCCAATTGTTGGGAATCAATGATTTCTATATTTTTAAATGCAACTTCAGCTGATGGCTATAATCCTTATAGAATTACAAGCTATGGAATCGATTGGGAAATAATAGAACCTGACGATTCTTGGAGCCATATTGGATACTGGAATGATCATCAAATTATTTACGTTTTGAAACTACTAGAACATTTTAATAACACCAACCCAGAAAGATTAAAACAATTATTTGGTGATCCAATTTTCAGCTACGCAAACATTCCTTATAAAATAAAAAGTTTTAAGGAGATAGCTAATAACCCTAAAAAAACTATTGACTTCGATTTTGAAGATCATAATAAAATTATGGATTTGGTAGATGAATTAGGATCTGATGGAAGGTTATTGCTTACGAAAAGTAAAGATATTTACCACGCGAACTTATGTGAAAAACTTCTTGTATTATCACTTGCAAAAATTTGCAATTATGTACCTGGAGCAGGGATATGGCTCAATACCCAACGCCCAGAATGGAATGATGCAAATAATGCACTAGTAGGGAATGGTACTTCCATGGTAACCGTATATTACCTCAAAAGGTTCCTAGAGTTTTTTAAAAAACTAACCTCTCAAATTAGAATCGACAATATTGATATATCTTTAGAAGTACTTTTGTGGTTCAATGAAGTAGAAAAGACTATGTTCAAATATAAAAACATAAATCATAGTACGATTTCTGACCAAGATAGAATGGACTATGTATCAAGTTTTGGAAAAATATTTGGAAATTATAGAAAAAAGATATATTCTAATGGATTTAGCACTTCTAAAAAATTGTCCCTGAACAAACTAAGATCTTTCATTTCAACTATATGCAACCAATTTGATGAGACTATTCTTATTAATTATAGTAAAAACGGATTATTTGATGCTTACAATACAATAAATATTGATTCAAAAAACGAGTCTATCGATGTAAAAAAACTCGACGTTATGCTTGAAGGGCAAGTAGCAGGACTTAGTTGCAAATCGCAAAATTCCAATAATAAAGTTCTAACTCTAAAGTCACTATTTTCTAGCAATCTTTATCGTCCTGATATGAGGAGTTTTATTTTATATCCTGAAAAGAACAATACTCCATTCTTAGAGAAAAATATCATTCGACCAGATACTCTTAAAAGAAGTTCATTATTAAATAAAATGGTTGCGGAAAAAAATAAATTAATCGTAGAAGAAGATTGCGAAGGAAATTTTCGCTTCAACCCAGCATTCAGAAACAAATTTGATTTATTAGCGGCATTAGAAAATTTGCCAAAATCAGAATTAGCTAAAATATCATCTGAAAATGAATTTGAGAAAATATCAAAGATTTTTGAAATTGTTTTTAATCACAGAAATTTTACGGGACGATCTGGAACAATGTTTTCCTATGAAGGAATTGGATCAATCTATTGGCATATGGTATCGAAGTTACTTTTATCTATTCAAGAAAATTATTTCAGCGCCAAAAGCGATTCACAAATCATGGATGATACAGTGACTTCTTTAGGATGTTATTATTACAAAGTTCGAAATGGTTTGAGTGCTGCTAAAGATCCAAAAGAATATGGAGCGTTCCCTTTCGATCCCTATTCACATACTCCCTCACATTCCGGAGCTCAACAACCTGGAATGACAGGACAAGTCAAAGAAGAAATATTGACAAGATTTGGTGAACTTGGATGCTTTGTCGAAAATGGATGCATAAAGTTTGACACATCATTGTTAATGAAAGAAGAATTTCTTCTTAATAAAAAAACCTTTACCTATTTTGATATTTCAAAAATAAAAAACTCTCTTCAAATTCATCAAAATCAACTTGCATATACTTACTGCCAAGTTCCTATTATATACACTCTAACTAATAATGAAAGTTGTATCAACCTAACTTTTAAGGATTATTCCAAGAAAAAAATAAATGGAAATTTGATTGATAAAAAAATTAGCCATTCTATTTTTGCTAGAGAAGGAAAGGTAAAACAAATTGAACTACACATAAACGAAAAACTTTTATTTAATCACACCACATAAAATGAGATGCACATAATGAAAAAAAATATTCTATGTTTTATACTTTCTTTACCCATTCTTTTGGGAGATGACTTGCTGCAATTGAAAAATGGGCAGATTACCAACACAAATAATCAACCAGTTTTTCTTAAAGGTTGTAATACAGGCAATTGGCTAATGCTAGAAATGTGGATGCTGAATTATGCTGGTAAAGGGATCGAAGACCAACATGAATTTATTGAAACCTTAGAGGATAGATTTGGAAAAGAAGAAGCTGAAAAGCTAATGGATATATATCGTTCTCATTGGATTAAAGAGAGTGATTTCGATATTATAAAATCATTTGGGATGAATACTGTACGTCTTCCATTTGACTACAAGCTGCTTATGGATTCAGATAAAAAACCATTCAAATTAAAAACTGATGCTTGGGAATGGTTAGATCTCGCAATAAAAATAGCAAAAGAAAAAGGTCTTTATGTGATCCTCGATATGCACGGAGCTCCAGGCAGACAAAGCGGTATGGATCATTCTGGAAGAGTGGGATATAATAAACTTTGGTCTATTAAAAGTTTCCAAGATCAAACAGCATGGCTATGGAAAGAAATATCAAACCGTTACAAAAATGAAACAACTATAGCTGCATATGATCTTTTAAATGAGCCTTGGGGAAGTAGTGAAAAAAACTTGAAAAAAATTGTTCTGAAGTGCTACAAAGAAATAAGAAAAAATGATGACAATCATATTGTTATTTTCCCCGGGCATACGAGTGGAATAGATTTTTATAAAAATATTAAATCCGTAAAACTAAGTAATGTTATATATACCATGCATTTTTATCCTGGCTTTTTTGGATGGGGATCAGCAACACCATATGTTCATGCAGAATTTTTATTAGAAGGCCTTCCAAATTGGGTGTCAAAAATGGAAGAATTTAACAGCCCTCTATTAATTGGAGAATTTAATGTAGTACTAAAAAATGCTGGTGGTGGAGAAATGATGCGTAGATATTATGATTTCTATGAATCTTTATATTGGCCAGCAACAATGTGGTCATATAAGGTTTTGGATGCCACTGGAGGAGTTGGAGATGGGACATGGGGTATGGTAACTAACGCAAATGATATTAGCTATGTTGATTTAAAGACCGCTACATACTACGAAATACGCGAATGGTTTATTTCCTTTGGAGATTTAGAAATTGCTATTGATAAAGACCTAAAGTACTGGCTAACCACAGAAAAGGAACCAGCTACTTTAGATGATTTACCTCCCAAACCACCTGCAATGGTTAAGGCTCCCAATCTTGATTCTATGCCTGAACTATGGAATGTAATTGATATAGGAAGACCATTAAAAGGAGGACAAAAAATAGAAAAAAGTGAATGGACATTCTATGGAGGAGGTAATGATATTTGGAGCACAAATGACCAATTTCGTTTTGCTTATCAAAAACTTAATAATGATTTCTCTATTTCAATCAAAGTTGATTCTTTGAAGAACACTCACCAATATGCTAAAGCTGGGCTTATGATACGAAAGAGCTTGAATAAAAATTCAGCTCACGGGATCATAAATATTTTCCCAAGTGGAAATACTGAGTTTGGATATAGAAATAAAAATGGTGAATCTATGAAAGCCACATCCGGATCAAGAATTAATTGGGAAAATGCCAAATTAAAGATAAAAAAGCTTGGTTCTAGAGCAAAATTTTTTGTTTTTAATGATGACTCGTGGACTGAGATCGGAGAACTAGATATATCAAAATGGGGTAAATCGTTCTACGTTGGAATTGCTACGTTGTCCCATGACAACAATCAATTAACAAAAGCACAATACTCGGAAATTGATCTTAGACAATAAGTGTGATTTTCTTTTTTTAACCTGCAGCTAGGGAAAGTAAAAAATAAATCCCTAATGTAGCTCCAGCAATTAAACAAGATACATGTTTTGCATATTTCCAAGGAGTTATATCAACAGGTGCAGGATCAATTTTTTCACTCTGATTAATTTTATCTATTGATTTTGGGTAAAAATATCCTATCAGTAACATAACAGTTATCGATAAAACAAAACTAATGAAGTAACCATGAAGCCAGTGTAATTCTCCATTACCATCTGCAAAAAATACTGGTACGTTTTTTAGATTTATAAAAGAAAAGAACGAATAAACTATCATTCCAATGACCATACCAAACTTAGCTGCTATTGCAGGCACATGTTTTGTCATTATTCCAAGAAGGAATATTCCTATAATTGGGACACTATATAAACCATTCACTTTTTGTAAATAAGTAAAAATAGATTCTAAATTTTCTAATTGTGGCGCAATTAAAATTGATAATATTGCTAAAATGATTCCAAATTTTTTCCCAGCCCCAACAATGTCATTCTCGGTTGCATTCTTATTCATGTATCCTTTATAAAATTGAAGACTAAATAATGTGGAAGCACTATTAAGTGCACTATTAAATGAACTTAAAATTGATCCAAAAAGAACCGCAGCAAAAAATCCTAATGACCACTCTGGCAAAACTGATTTTACAACTGCTCCATATACTTGGTCTTGCTTTTGAATATCCAACATATCATCCATATGCAATGCTATAATTCCTGGCAAACAAAGCATTATTGGACCAATCAACTTTAAAGCAGATGCAAATAAAACTCCTTTTTGGCCATCTTCAAGGGATTTAGCTGCAATAGCGCGCTGAACAATGACTTGGTTTGTTGACCAATAAAAAACTTGAATGAACATCATCCCTGTTAACAGAGTAGGCCATGGAACTGTTACAATTTTTTCATCAGAATTGGTTTGAGTTAGGACAGAAAGATATTCAGGATTATTCTGGAAAATAAAATAGACTCCAGAAACAAATGACCCTCCACCTAACTTTGCTAAAGCTAATACGGGGATGGCTAATCCACCAATAAGCAACCCAAGTCCATTTATTGTATCGCTAACCGCTACCGATTTTAATCCTCCAAAAATTGCATACGCACTACCCGAAACACCGATAATTGCAACAATGAAAAAAAGTGGATATGTTAAAGAAAAAATACCTTTTAATGCTAAAGATCCAGTATATAAAACAACAGGCAAAAGAACAGTAACATAGCCGAAAAGAAATAAACCTGAAACCATAGTGCGTGTGGTTTTATCAAATCTTTTTTCTAAAAATGCCGGAGTTGTTGTAAAACCACTGGACAAATATTTAGGTAAAAACACTAAAGCAGTTATAATCATTGCAAGTGCGGCTAGGGCTTCCCATGCAACACCAACTAATGCCTTGTCGCCAAAGACATCTCCATTTAACCCCACTAGTTGTTCTGTAGAAATATTTGTGAGTATCAAAGATCCTGCAACTATAGGCCAAGATAGCGCTCTCCCACCAGTAAAATATTCTTCCGTAGCACTTTTTGATTTTTTCATTCTGGAGATAATCACATACGTGGAATAAGCAACCCCAGCGGTTATTAAAATAAAACTGAAAATAACAAAATTAGACATAAGATATTTATTTGGTGCTTTATAATAGTAGTATTTTAAACTACATATTTATATTGGGTTTTACCATTCTCTTTCTTTTTATGTTTAATGATCTTCTGAGTATATTTTATAGCTAATGAAGAAGATATTCGTTTTATTTATAATCTATTATGCAATAATTACTGGACAGGAAATCCAGCTAAATGAAATTGTATCCAGCAATGGCGATATATTGTACGATGAAGATGGAGAAACACCTGATTGGATAGAGATCTACAATAACACATCAGAACCTAAAAATCTTTTTGGATATGGAATTACAGATGACCCAAATGACTTACAAAAATGGGTCTTCCCTCCTACCATCATAAATCCCTATGATTACTTAGTATTATTTGCCTCGGAAAAAAACAGGGATGATATTGTAGTACAATGGGACGCAGTTATTGATTGGGGTGATGTCTGGTCCTATTGGGTTGGTAATAGCGAACCTATTTCAGACTGGGTATCACCAGAAACAGATCTTAGTTTTTGGCCAACTGGTAGCAGTGGATTTGGTTATGGGGATTATGATGATAATACCGAAATAGAACAGACTACTTCCGTATACGTTAGAAAAAGTTTTACTATTGGAGACCCTACTATTGTTAGTAAAGCTTTATTCCATATTGATTACGATGATGGATATATTGCTTATCTAAATGGAATGGAGTTTTCACGGAGAAATTTAGGTGATACAGGGACTTCAATCAGTTACAATACCACTACAACAGCATTACACGAGGCAGAAATTTATGCTGGAGGTTCCCCTGAAACGGTTATAATTAATTTAGAAGAAGTACCGTTTGTGCAAGGAACAAACACACTAGCAATCCAAGTCCATAATTATACTGGGAATTCATCTGATTTGAGCTGTATTCCATTCCTGACAGTTGGTTATGAAACAGAAATAGACAATGTGCAAAACCCAAATGAATTATTAAATCTACCAAACTCATATTTACATACAAATTTTAAAATTAGTTCAGATGGCGAATTATTAGTACTGAGTGATGAAAATGAAATTATATTAGACTCAATTTATACTGGAGAACTTGAAACTAATATGTCTTTTGGAAGAGAACTAGAAGGGGAAAGTTGGGCTCTCTTTTCTGAGCCAACTCCTGGAGAATCAAATTCTTCCACTGTTTTTATTGGAGCGTTGGCTTCTCCATTTTTTTCTTTAGAATCTGGATTCTACAACAATAATCAAATCACCTTAGAGATAACCAATTTTGATGATTTTTCTACTACATATTATACGATAGATGGAAGTAAACCTACAGAAAATGATTATGAATATGAAAATCCAATAACAATTAACTCAAATACAGTTGTAAGAGCTCGTTCAATTTTTGATGGATGGGTACCTTACAAAATCACAACAAAGACTTTTATCTTGGAAGAAGACGATTTTATTAACCTACCTAAAATTTTTCTCACTGCTGACTCAAATAGTCTATTTGATAGCGATACAGGCATGTATGTTATGGGTCCAAATGCTGAATGGGATTTCCCATATTTTGGTGCGAATTTTTGGGAAGACTGGGAACGGCCTATCCATTTTCAAATCCTAGAAGAGGATGGGACACATTATTCAGCAGATGCTGGGGCAAAGATTTTTGGTGGATGGAGCAGAGCATTTCCTCAAAAATCTATTTCAATTTTTGCTAGAGGACATATTGGAACTAGTAATTTTGAGTATCAGTTATTCCCTGATTCAGACGTAACAAATTATGAAGCATTTGTACTGAGAAATTCAGGAAATGATTGGGAGTCTTCCATGCTCCGTGATGGTTTCATAACCAGTATTGCAGACGATTTAGATATTGATCATCAACAATATCGACCTGCAATTCTTTATATAAATGGTGATTTTTGGGGAATACAAAACATCCGAGAAAAAGTGAATGAACACTTTATTTCAGCTCATCACTCTATTTCGCCTGAACACATAGATCTACTAGATATCGAAGGTATCTATGATAGAAATATTGTCCATGGTACAAATGCCGATTATCAAATACTTATCAATTATTTAGATTCACAAAATATGAATGATCCAATAGTTTCGAGTGCACTAGAGAACTGGATCGATCTTGAATCTTACATGAGCTACCAAGCGTTTCAAATATTTATTGATAATCGTGACTGGCCAGGGAATAATATTAAATTTTGGAGAGACCATAGAATTGGTGGAAAATGGAGATGGATCCTGTATGATACAGATTTTGGATTTGGGATATGGGATCCCTCAGCATATACATTTAACACTCTTAATTTTGCACTAGATCCTTATGGCCCTGGTTGGCCAAACCCACCATGGAGTACTTTTGTTTTTAGAAAATTGATAGCTAATGACAAATTTAAAAACTTATTTATCAATGTTTACTGCGATATGCTTAACACAGTTTTTCAACCAGAATATTTACTTAATCACCTTGACTCAACAAAAGGACAAATTGAAGATATCATCCCTATTCACAGAGATAGATGGTACAATGATGGAAACTGGCCCAATTCTACGATTAATTGGGATTGGAGACTTGAAGTTATGGAAAATTTTGGAAACAATAGACGAACACGTGTAATTAATCATATCCAAAATGAATTTGGTTTACCAAATATTGCGCAAATTGAAATAAATATTATTCCTCAAAATAGTGGTTCTGTTAAACTAAACACATTAAATATTGATGAATCTAGCTGGACTGGTTATTACTTCCCAGGTATACCTGTCAATGCAACTGCGAGCCACAATGATGGGTACCAATTCAGTCACTGGTTAGAATTTCCTGATTCGAATAACACAATAAATGTCAATGTTACTGATACACTTTCATTAACAGCAATTTTTCTACCTACTCAACTATTACCTGGTTCAGTCGTCGTAAATGAAATCAATTATCACTCTAATGATGATTTTGATTCTGGTGATTGGATTGAGTTGTACAACCCTGGCCAACTTTATTTAGATATGTCTGGGTGGACCTTTAAAGATGACAATAATAATGTATATACTTTCCCAGAGGAAACAATTCTTGACAGTGGTCATTATATGATTGTTTCTAATGATCTTGAACTTTTCGCTTCCCAATATCCAAATGTTGTTTCAGTAATTGGCCCATTTGATTTTGGGCTTAGTGGCGGTGGAGATGAAGTTCGAATTTTTGATGATAATAATACACTTATTGACTCAATAAATTATGATGATGATGATCCCTGGCCAATCGAAGCAGACGGAGATGGAGCGACTCTTGAGCTTATTAATCCCATATTAGATAATTCATTACCCGCTTCATGGACAAGCTCAACTGGCTATGGTTCTCCTGGAGAACAAAACTCAACCTTTTTATCTTCGGATGAATCAGTAACTACTTTACCAAGCATGAATTCTCTTCTCTCTTCATATCCAAATCCATTCAATGGGCTTGTAAACATTCCTTTTGTACTGTCATCTAAAACAGGATCATCTATCATTGTTTATGATATTCTTGGTAAAATTATTAGAGAGTTCTCACTGGAACGTTTTGACTTGGGAAAACATACGATAGTATGGAATGGGAAGAATCATCTTGGACAAGAAGTCAGCACAGGAATATATTTTGTTAAACTAAAAAACTCTACCCTTACAAATACTCAAAAACTGATTTACCTAAAATAGAGATCCACTTTTTATTAATAAACTTAATTGAAAAACGTCCTACTAATTATAATTTTTATTTATCCATGTTTTTCTCAAATCTTATATGAAAATGGTGTCTTAAAAGAGTTTTTTGGAGGAAATGCTCCTCAATCATCTTACGATAATTGGATTAGCCACACCTCAGAAGGAGTAATCACTGAAGGTTTTAACGATTACGGTCCAACATGGCTAGATATACAAACCAATGAATTTGGAGATCATAGAGTTTTAAGTGAGGGTTCACCAATACTAGACTATTGGAAAACAATTTTTGACAACTTTGTACTAGGTGACACATCACTTGTGGATTCATTATTACAAGACTCAGTCAACAGTTTTTTTTATGAATTAGTAATTTTTAACGATACATCGCTAAATAAAACATTCCACATAATTAGAGAACGATTAGACTCTAGCTTTGTAGATCAAAATGAACCGGGTAATGATGAAGATGACGTATTCGGGAGTTTCAAAAATAGCTGGGGGATGTATATTATCAATCCTTCTTCTAGCAGAGAACAAGTTTTTATTCAGGTTCCTCACCCTTGCGACGATTTCATTGCACCTTATATTGCCATGGATTTATATATCCAAACAGATGCATTTGGTTTTATGATTGCAAGTGCTAGTCGTGAATCTGATTGGAATGAAATAGGGACTTATTCAAATAGTAAATCAATATCAGATCCATCTAGATACCCTCATACTGTATTCCAAATATTTCAAGAATCTGCAACTGAATATTTAGTCCAAACTGAACCACATTGGCCACTAATCTTTGTAATTCATAGTTTCGATAATGATACACACCTTGATCGGAAATCTGTGATTCTTGCAGCTGGATCCCAAAAGCCGTTTACTACAAAACCAATTAGAGATATTACACAAAACCATTTTGATATCATAAATTTTACAATTGAATATCCAATTCAACAAAATCAGTTTGATAATGCTGAAGCATTACATATCACAGATTACTACGAGGTGTTCTTTGATGACCATTGCGTGTATGATAATGGGGAAAGTGAATTCCCCATTACCTTAGCATCAGAACTTCGTGGACCATCTAATGGTGTACAAATGATTGATATTCAGTCTCAAGTGAGTCCGTTTTCAGTCTATGAACCATGGATACATATTGAACTGGATGAAAAACCAATGTTGTTTGATAATATGGGTGTTTCAGATGAAATATTATATAACAGTGATTTAATTCCAGCTAGTGTAGAAAACTTTTCAATGCTTCTTGAATATTACCAACCTTTAATTAATGCAATTGAAAGTTATCTTAATCACTGGGAGACGATACCCGACCTAACTTCCCCAGACTCGATTGAAACAATCATGGCATATAATGTTGATAACTCCGATCAAGTATATCTCAGCTGGTCCCCTGTATATGATACCAATTTTAAATCATTCCAAATTAGGGCAGATATTGACAGTTCTTTTTCACAACCTATTATGTTTGACCTAGAGGATTATAGTTTGCTCCAGTATATGCGGAAAAACAATCAAATTCTTGATGGCCTCACTAATACAAATTCTTGGTTTTTTCAAATACGTGCTGAAGATTATTTTTCCAATGCTGGCCCATGGTCAAAAACTATTTCTAATCAATTACCAGGACACAGTCCTCCTGATACCCTTTTATTTTTTTACCCTAATATCTCAATTGAAAGCACCATTGGTGAGGACATCGATATTGACAGTTATTTTATAGACACTGTAAATACAATGCCTGGGGAGAGTCCAACCTTTCTTCTTTTTGGAAATACATGGAAGCATATTTATATCGACCCCATCATGTTAGATTCATCAACTGTACTGCAAGTTTTTGCTAAAGTTGATAGCATTTCAGAAATCCAAGGAATTGGTTTTTCAAATAACGAAAATGAAATAAAATATTCGTTCTCGGGGTCAGAAACCTTAAATATTGAAGAATGGATTCCAGTCTATCAAGGTACTTATCAACAAGGATCCTGGTTTTCTTACAGATTACCAATTGGAAGTGATTGGCTGGCATGGTATGATACACTGTCTACTATTAATCAAATTAATTTTATTAATGATCATGATGATACGGTCAGTGATCCTGGGAATATTTATTTTAGTATGATCCGCGACATAACGCTTGACCTGCCTATCCCCCCAGAAGTTTCAATAGATTACACATATGATAACATTCGAGATGAACGAGATTTTGAGATAGTAACCGTCTTATTTGAATCAAGTGTACAAGACACAGACTCTTATTCATTTTCTTATCACTGGGATTTTGGCGATGGCCAAACTTCCAATGAGTCAAATCCATCGCATGATTATTTCATTGAGGATGATCACGAATACTCTGTTATGTTAGTAGTCGAAGATGAAACTGGGAAACAAGGATTTGCTTCAGTTACCGTTGAAATTGACCAAGGAAACTCTAGCTTCCCTATTACTATAAATTTTGTTGGAGATATAATGATGGGAAGACGATTTGAAGATGCGGATGGGATAATTACCACTCAAGGTCCTGAAGCACTTTTTGATCCAACAATTGATGTACTTGGTTTGGCAGATATTTCCGTTGCAAATTTGGAAATTCCACTTTCGAATCAAGGCTATCCTCATCCTACGAAAGGTGTTATTTTTCGCTCAGTACCAGAAAATGTTAGCGGACTTATTTACGGTGGAATTGATGTTGTATCTTTAGCAAATAATCATATTCTGGATTATATGGAACCTGCTCTAATACAAACTCAAAATATATTGAGTGAAGCTGGGATTTTATATTCTGGAGCAGGTATGAATAGTTATGAAGCATATCTTCCTGCATTAAAATCTGTGAAAGGGCGATCATTTGCTTTCCTCTCATCAAGTGATAGAACGGGCCAGTATAATAACTACCAACCATATTTAAATGCAGGTGAAAATAAATCTGGTTTTGCATATTTGACTCCATATTATCTTAGAAAACAAATTCAATCTGTTGAAAACATTGCAGATTTTATCATTATAGAGATGCATGCAGGCAGTGAATATTCATATGAACCAGGTGCAGACTATGATTCTTTTACCTTGCCAGATAGATTTAAGAACCTAAGAGTTAATCCAGCCAGCAACCTGGGTTTTATTGAGAACATTAAAGATGGTTTAGAAGCTGAAGATTACTCTTGGCGGCTCGACCGTCCAAAAATGTGGGACAGAGCACTTCGGCATTTCGCAATAGATGAGGGAGCAGATTTAGTTGTTGTCCATCATCCACACATCATTCAAGGGGTAGAAATATATAATGGGAAATTAATTGCTCATTCCTTAGGCAATTTTATTTTTGATTTAAATTATCCTGAAACATATCCTTCAATGATATTGAATGCATCTGCATATGAAACAGGATTCACAGACTTCAGCATAACACCTCTTTACATAGATGATTATTTAACAAAACCCGCACAAGGTGAATTAGGAAATTATATACTTGATTATATAGCAATGCGTTCAAGAGAACTCGATACTTATGTACATGTCAATACTGATAACCAAAATGCAACTGTCATTGTAGATACAAGCTATTTAGAATCATTATATAATGATTATGATCTCTGGGTCTCAAACTCAAAACCGATTCAAATTGATGGACAAAATTATTTTAAATCTGAGCCGATAAACATTCCTAAAGCTGGTAGCTTATCAAAAATATTAAACGGTAATGCCTCAATCGTTTACTTCAGGTTGGGGCGAGAAAAAATTTGGATGAAGAATTTTGAAAACGAGGGAAGCACCTTGTGGAACTTGAACAGCGAATACGAAGTATTGCAAGATTCCATCTTTCGTAGAGGAGGATCTGCTCTTTTACATATCAGATCAGAGGACTCTCCAAGTAATATTGTGACTAACCTTGAGGAACGTATTCCAATATATAAAGAATATGCTCACACACTTCATGGATATATGATAACAAAAAATTCGAAAAACGTCACTCTTGAGGCACAATTTTATGATGCCCGGACAGGTGCTAGCTTTAATACAACATCTATTGAAGATTCTATCCAAGGCACCAGCAATTGGCAAAGATACTGGGACGAAATTCTTATCCCTGATAATGCTACCTTTGTCAATATCAGAACAAATAGTGACATACCTGATTCTGGTTTTTCATATACATTTTATGACGATGTTGGTTTGATTCAATGGGATAGCTTAAAAACTATAAATGAATACCCTGTAAGTTTTGTACACCCAAATGATTTTAATTATATTCAATTGTTTTTTAGTCAACCAGAAGATAATTCATTCAATATGGAGATACGAAATACGATAATAGGCAATCTAGAGCCATTGATATCGTATCCCAAAGTAATGAAATCTGTAATTGTCACGCCAGGTTATTTTTACTTTTATGATAATTCTCAAGGCCCAGTTGGAAATCTTGAATGGTCGATCAATAATGAAGAAACTAGTTTTGAACAAACCCCTTCTTGGTATTGTGAATATCCAGGAATTTATGAGGTCTCCCTTACAGTTTACGGACCAAATAATGAACAAAATACCGCGACAATAAATATAGTTGGAATTGAACAAAACTCAGAGGACTACATACTTGGAGATATCAATAATGACGGTGCAATTACAATTGTTGACGTACTATTATTATCTAACTTTTTAATGGGACAAATAGATTTCCAACCTTTAGAATTTCTTTCTTCAGATATTGATGGAAATTCTGTATTAAATATTTATGATATTTTATTAATATTAGATTTATCAATTTAAATGATAAATTGAAAAACTTCAGCTAAGTTTGAAAAAACTTTTCTTCCAGTCTTTTGCAGCCGGTCATTATTTACATGCCCCTGATCTATCAATAAACAATCAATATTCATGCTTTCAGCAACATCACTATCGTGGATTGTGTCTCCAATTAAAACTACTTCATTATTCTTATATGATAAACTTTTGATTAAGCTCATACCTACTTCAGTCTTACCTGTTGCATATTGATTATCAATCCCAAGTATTTTAATAAAATATTTTTGTAGATTATGTGCTTTGACCCATTCAAGTAAAAATTCATGTTTCCCAGCAGAAAGAATAGATTGAGTAATCCCAACAGTAAAAATATTTTTGATAATTGACCTGCATTGTGAATGAAGTTTAGTGCGATTAAAATGCTTCTCATAATACAAAACAAACTCATCCCCCGCTATTTCAAATGGATACTCTGAAAAATCAAATCCTAATTTTTGATAATAGTCTTTTACAGGAAAAGAAAAAATATCTCTATACGTTTGTTCAGTAATCGTTTTTAAACCTCTTTTATCTAAAGCTTTATTAATTCCTTCAACACAAAGCCAGCGATCATCCAAAAGAGTGCCATTCCAATCCCAAATAATATGTTTGTATTTCATAGTATATAATATATCTAAATTTTATTGATTAATTATGAAATGATTTTTTATGGAACCAGTATTTATCAATAATTTAAAAAATAGATTAAAGCAGCACCTTCCAGGAGACATTGCTCAAAATAAAATGGGAGTAATAACAAAGTTTCCATTGAAAAGTTATCTCTCTAATGATAAAAGCAGGCCTGCTGCGGTTTTAGTGCTTTTGTATCCAAGCAAAAACAATTGGTATTTTTTCCTAACAAAAAGAACCCAAAATGTTGATCATCATAAAGGCCAAATATCTTTACCAGGAGGAGTAATTGAAAAAAATGAATCAAAAAAAAATGCTGCAATTAGAGAAACATATGAAGAAATTGGTGTTCTAGAAAAAAAAATAAAAATTATTGGAAAACTGACGAAATTTTTAGTGCCTGTTTCAGGATTTGAAATTTTTCCATTTGTTGGATGGATAGATAGTAAACCAAAAACAAAAATACAAGTCACAGAAGTTGAAAAAGTCTTTTCCGTTTCTGTAAAATCACTCATTCACAAAAAAACAAAAAAGAGCAAAAAAAGTATCTTGAATGGTATTCCTGCAACGATACCATATTTTGATTTAGGAAATGAAATGGTTTGGGGAGCAACCTCCATTATTCTCTCAGAGTTCAAATCTGTTTTAAAGGATATCATATGAATTTGGGGCAATGGCTCACATCTCTCACTGCAAAAGACCATCTAATTTTACTATTATTGTATTGTTGCTGTATTTATTTAAGTAAAATTACTCTAGAGGCAATAATAGATTATTACAACATTAAGAAACAACATAACAAATTTAGAGTCAAATATCGTATCACACCCCTATCATTACTGTCTCTAGCTTTCATTTATAGTTTATTCTTTTACCAAATTTTAAGCGAAATGTTTGCATTTATACCCTAAAAGTTATTCATAAACACCAAAATATAGATGAATAAGAAAAAAAATAAAATTTTTATACTTGATACAAATGTAATACTTCATGATTCAACATGTATAGAAAACTTTGAAGATAATAAAATTGTTATACCAATATCCGTACTCGAAGAGCTCGACCAATTCAAAAGAGGTAACGAGCAAGTTCACTACAATGCTCGTGAATTTCTAAGAAAGCTGGATGAACTATCAATTGATTCTGAAGAAAAAAAATTAAAAAAAATAGAAAGCAAAATAAGTGTTGTTGTAAATCATAATTGGCACCCAGATGTAAAAACAATATTTAATGAAGATTGCCCTGATAACCGCATAATTAACTGTGCCTACAAAATTCAAAATGAAAAGACTGATTACGAGGTAATTCTTGTTTCAAAAGATACAAATATGAGATTAAAAGCACGTTCTCTTTCAATTGGAGCAGAAGATTATTCGACAGATAAAGTAAAAGATATTGATCATATACATAATGGTAGTCGGCTTGTGGAAGATATTGATGATACTGAAATTGATTTGCTTTATGATACTAATAAAGTCAAAGCCGATAAAATAACATCGATAGAATCACCAAAAACAAATGAAAATTTTATAATTCGAAATGAGAAAAAATCTGTCTTAGCTGTATTTGATTCATTTGAAAATACAATAAACCGGATTGGAGATATAAATGCTTATGGTATAATACCACGAAATGCTGAACAATGCTTTGCACTTAACATGCTATTAGATAATCGTATTCAATTAGTATCCATATCAGGAAAAGCTGGAACAGGAAAAACAATTCTTGCTTTATCGGCAGCTTTAGAAAAAAGAAAAGATTTTAGACAAATTTTTTTGGCAAGACCTGTAGTGCCATTGAGTAATAGAGACTTAGGATACCTTCCTGGTAATGTAAACTCAAAATTAGAACCATACATGGAACCATTGTATGATAATCTTGGTGTCATACGTCATCAATTCAAAAAAAATGATCAGCGGGCAATGAAAATCAATCAGTTATTAGAAGAGGATAAATTATTGCTTACACCATTGGCGTACATTCGCGGAAGGAGTCTTCAAAATGTTTATTTCATCATTGATGAAGCTCAAAACCTTACGCCTCATGAAGTGAAAACAATTATAACCAGATCTGGAGAGGGAACCAAAATTGTCTTTACAGGGGATATTTATCAAATTGACCATCCCTATCTAGATAAAAGATCAAATGGGCTAACATACCTTATCAACAGGATGAAAGGGCAAGAAATTTTTTCTCATATTGCTCTGGAAAAAGGTGAAAGAAGCGAACTCGCTGAGCTAGCAAGCAATTTATTGTAATG
>MDTB01082927.1_pt1 | contig 24870 bp, 23 predicted proteins | sample 811161 | NCBI WGS metagenome assembly MDTB01 (sample SAMN05326650, study PRJNA326480) | marine metagenome | isolation source: seawater | place: Mediterranean Sea | collected 2009
ATTAGGATCGGAATACAATGGAGTTAAAGTAGGTAGTTTTGGGGATGTAGCAACTCTTAGCTTTTACCCTGCTCATCATATCACAATGGGGGAAGGAGGTGCAGTATTTTCATCAAAACATTTAATGCTCAAAGCACTCGAATCAATCAGAGATTGGGGAAGAGATTGCTGGTGTCCTCCTGGAAAAGATAATACTTGTGGTGTCAGGTTTAATTGGAAACTAGGTGATCTTCCAAAAGGATATGACCATAAATATATTTATTCACATCTTGGGTACAATCTCAAAATAACAGACATGCAAGCTGCTGTTGGATTAGCTCAATTGGGACACTTAGAAGAATTTATATCAATAAGAAAAAGAAATTTCAATCTACTAAAAAATGGATTATCAAATCTTAAAGATAAAATAATCCTCCCAGTTCCTACAAGAAATTCAGATCCATCGTGGTTTGGTTTTCCAATCACAGTACGAAAGCAAAATATTAGAGAAAAATTAATCAATTTTTTAAATGAGAAGAAAATTGGAACTAGATTGATTTTTGCTGGAAATCTTGTTAAACAGCCTTATATGAAAAACTTAAAATTTAAAGTCTCAGGTGACCTAAAAAATACTGATATAATTATGAATGACTCTCTATGGATTGGAGTATATCCAGGTTTAAATGAAAAAATGATTCATTATATGGTCGAATGTATACAAGACTTTTTTAAAGTGAATTAGCAAAAAAATCATTAATCTGTTTTTCAGAATATATTTTCATATTTTCATTATCTAAATAAGACCTATACCAATTTGCAGTAATTTTAATACATTCTTTAATGCTATATTTAGATTTCCATCCTAATAATTTTTTTGATTTATTTGGATTCAACCTCAAAGTTATAGATTCTTTATTGCTTTTAATTTTCCTATATTTAACTTTTTTAAAATCTAATTCTTTTGACAATCTACTAACAATATCTTTAACAGTAACTACTTGTCTGACATTTGGTGCAAAATTGAAAGACTCAAATTCACTATTATTTCGATAGGTTTTTTGCATAAGTAACATATACCCATTTAATACATCTAACACATGTTGCCAAGGCCTAATAGATTCAGGACTTCTAACATTCAATGTAGCATTTTTTTGAACTGATTCGATTAAATCGGGAACAATTCTATTTTCTCCAAAATCCCCTCCACCAATTATATTACCAGCACGTGCGGTAGCAAGATTAACATTCAAATCTCTCATAAAACTTTGATAATAGGATTTTGTAAGAATTTCCGAACAAGCTTTACTGGCAGAATAAATATCCTTACCTCCCAACCTATCATCTTCTCTAAATGGAATTTTATTTTCTAGATTTTCATAACATTTATCAGTAGTAACATTTAAAATTGCCCTAAGATTATTAAGGCTACGAGATACATCTAATAAATTTACAAGCCCAATTATATTTGATGAGATGGTAGTCAATGGTTTTTCATATGATTGAAGAACATACGGTTGTGCTGCTAGATGAAAAATCAAATCAGGATTAATCTTCTTTAATTTTAACTTAAGCTTAGTCAAATCTCTCAAATCTAAGTAATTTGAGTCCATATGCTTTTTCAATTTCAAAATCTTATAAAGGTTACCGCGGGAATCAAATGGTCTTAATGAAATTCCATACACATTCGCTCCCATAGATAATAGAATCTGAGAAAGCCATGCACCTTTAAAGCCGGTATGTCCAGTTACTAAAATTCTCTTATTTTTATAAAAATTCTTCACTTAATTTACCAAGTTTTCCAAGGAGGACTGTCTGAATAGGCAAGTTGATCTAATTGATTTTTATCTCTTAAATGATCCATTGCTTTCCAAAAACCTCTATGCTTAAAAGCCATTAGTTCACCATCCTCAGCAATTTTTGATAAAGGCTCTTTTTCCCACTGCTGGTCTAATGAAGCAACATAATTTAATGCTTTTTTATTAATTACAAAAAAACCGCCGTTAATAAATTTATTAGCAGTATCTAACTTTTCCTTGATGCTAACTACTTTATCATTTTCAATATTTATAGCTCCAAATCTCCCCTCAGGAATCGTAGCAGTGAGAGTCACAAGTTTTTTATGGCTCACATGAAATTTAATTAATTCATCAATATTGACATTTCCAACGCCGTCTCCATAAGTCATTAAAAAATGATCCTCTTCAATATGCTTCTCTATTAATTTTAACCTACCCCCAGTATTGGTCTCTAGTCCAGTATCAATAATGGAAACCTTCCATGACTCATTCGCAGAATCTTCAAAAACAACTTCATTAGATTCAAGATTTATATGTAGAGATGAATTATTCGTCTTATAATTAAGAAAATAATCTTTGATAATATTAGCTTTGTATCCTGCACAAATTACGAATTCAGTAATTCCATATACTGAAAAGTGCTTCATTATATGCCAGAGTATGGGCTTACCACCAATTTCAATCATAGGCTTAGGAATTAAATTTGTTTCCTCAGAGAGCCTTGTGCCTAACCCACCTGCTAAAAGAACACATTTCATTGCATTTATTATATATCAAGCAATCTAATTATTCAGATTTTTTTAAATTCTTGTATAAAATTAAATCACTATATTTAGTATGCTCCCATTTAGAATATTTTTTTATTCTCCTAAACTCTTTGAAGTCTTTGAGAATTGATTTAATCTTTTCATTGTCCAAAGTTTTCCGACCTTCCTCGCAGATCCTACTTGAACATAATATATAATCATATTTATGACTTAGTACGACTTCAGCTTCATCATGAGAAATGTAATTTATATTAATAAGAGGTCTCAACCTGTCTTTGGTTGTTACTCTTACCCATGCTGGAGTATGAATAATTTTAGATGGATAATAATAATTATTGTAAAAATAGAACAAATGATAATCAAGAGCTAAAACCTTCTTATCTTTCATAATCTCAGAATCGGCTATTTCTTTTATCTTGTAATCTAAAGAAAAATTATATTTATTATTAATTAAATCAATATTAGGAGTGATTGAATAAATTGCTTGAGTAGAAATCAAAATAAAGATCAATAATAGTTTACAGTTATGGACAAATGAATTTTTTATGATTTTTGTAAATGAGAAGATAAGTACAAATGGAATCAGAACTATCAAGTGATGGCTAAAACCTTGGCCAGCAAGGATAGTTGTAAATATGATACCAAAATAATATACATTAAATTTCCCATTATCCTCTGATAGGATATTAGGCTTGAAAACAGAAAGAACAAATGAAATTAATATTGTTCCAAAGTTAATTGGATTAAAATAAGATAGTTTAAGTATTGTTCTTAAGTAATTAATCGTCCCATCTAAAAAATTTTTTTCAGATGAATAAACCAAAGGAACTTCAAAAGTACCAGTATAAAATAAATTTATTTTTCCATGATAATGATAAAAATATATCAAGAATATCAACGGCAGCAATCCTGAGAGGACATAAATAATTAAATTGTAAAATTTAGTTTTTTTACATTCATATTTATCAAAAATCATATATAAAAAAATAAAGAACCCTAAAATACCAATATTAAGCCTAACTAGAGTGGAAATTGAAATAAGAAGACCTAGAAAGATTAATGAAAGATAAGATTTTTTATAATTTCTAAAACATATAAAACTTAATAATAATAAAGGTAAAACAACAATCTCAGATGATGTCTCAAGCCAAAAATAATAGTTAAAAATGGAAATGAATCCCAAAGAAACAATAAATGCAATTTTTTTTTCAACATATTTGATTAATATATAAAAAAGAGAAATTGATGAGATAAATATTAGAATCAAGCCAAAAATTCTAACGGACTCAAGGCTCTTATGAAAAAATAAAGGAAGTGAATATAAATAATAAAGCAGTGGTGGCTTCATTTCATATAAGTTCTCATAAGGTAGAAAACCATTCAAAATTTCTTGCCCAGCAATTATGTATGTAGCTTCATCCCAGCTTATTATTTCATATGATACTGTGTTTAATCTTATAAAAATTAAAAAGACTAAAAATATAAAAAAAAGTAAATAATTATTCAATTTATTAATCATTAACTAGAAGTTAATCCTATTCTTTTCAACTACTATTGGAGAGTTAGAATCTTTGGCTAATTGATGTGATAAATATTGAGCAATAATGCCTATAGATATTAATTGAATAGATGAAAGGAAGAACAATCCAATAACTATTGGAGCCAATCCTATTTGAAATGTGTCCCAATATATTATTTTCAAAATTAAATACCCTAGAGATCCAATCATCGATAAAAAAGCAATTGCAAAGCCAGAAATAACGGCAAATTTTAATGGAAGTTGAGATGAAGTCATAATACCCAAAAGGCCAATATCAATTAATGAAAACAAACTATTTTTTGAGGTGCCTCTGTATCTATTGTCTGGCTTGTAATTAATCACTTTTCTAGAGAAATTTGTATTTAATACAATTGATCTAAAATATGGATTTTTATCTTCAAGCTTTCTTAAGTAATCTATTATTTTAGTTCTATAAATTCCAAACCCATGAAAATTTTTTATATGACTTCCATCTGTGGCCAGAGTCATGAATTTGTAATATATTTTCTTCAGAAAATTAAAACCTTCTTTTTCAATCATAGGAACTGCTAAAACCATATCTAGGTCATCATCGCTGGAGAGATAATTTACTAGTTCTGGGATAACACTAATTGGATCTTGTAAATCAGTAACTATAGGAATAACATAATCTCCTGAAGACTGCATAATTGCATAATATGGAGACTTATCTTGTCCATAGTCTTTAATGTTTTCAATTAATTTAACTCTTTTATCATTTTCACAAATATTTTTAATAATTTTTATTGTGTTATCTGAAGATGCATTATCAATAAAAATTAACTCTAGCTGATGGGATTTTAAACTATTCTCAAAAATAGAATTAATTTGCTTATAAAGTTCAGCAATGTTTTCTTCTTCATTTTTACATGAACCAACTATTGAGATTAATGACATACAACTATTCTATAGTTGAAAAATTAAAATAACAATTAAACTATTGAAAATATTACTAATGTAATGATAATTAAATAATGTCCAACATATTGGTTACGGGTGGAACTGGTTTTATAGGGTCATCCTTTGTAAAATACTTAAAAAATAAAACGAATCACAAGATTTTATGCCCTAATTCTAGAGAGCTAGACCTTTTAAATACTATAAAAACCAAAAAGTTTTTTGAAAAAAATAAAGTTGATTATGTTATTCATACTGCAAATCATCACTACCATGAACGAGATAAAATGAGCAAAGAACCAGAGGTTCAGATGATTAATAATCTAACAATGTTTTTTAATCTATTTTCTAACCATGCCAACTACAAGAGATTGATAAATTTTGGTTCTGGTGCAGAATATCCAAGAAAAATCTGGAATGAAAAAATAAAAGAAAAAGATATTGGTGAGAGTATTCCCGATGATCAATATGGTCAATCAAAATATATAATTAATGAATTTATAAAGGGTAGAAAAAGCCAGAAGCTAATAAATTTACGCTTATTTGGGGTTTTTGGTGAAAATGATAATTGGACTTATAGATTTATTCCAAATATGTGCGCTCATGTTATCTTAGGGAAAGATCTTATAATAAATCAAAATGCTATTTTTGATTTTATTTATATTGAAGATGTAGTAAAAACAACACTTAGTATTATAAATAAAAAAGTTGCTTATTTTGATTTTAATTTATGTAGTGGCAAAGCTTATGAGCTTACACATATTGCAAATGAAATAATTAAAATATCTAATCAAAAAGATTTAAAAGTAAAAGTAAAAAACTCTAGGATAATAACCAGATATGGTGGCAATAATTCAAGAATAAAGAAAAATGGCTTCTTAGTAAACCAAACACCTTTGGATAAATCAATCAAAAATGTTTTTAATCATTTATTGAAAAACAAAAGAAAAATAAGCTATAAAGATTTTCAAATTAAATAAATTATTTTCTAAAGAAGAATCCAATATTCCCAAGTTTTAAATGAACATTGAATAAATTGGGTAAATTTATTTTGATTTTAAACAATGCAAGCAATAGCTGTTCCAAGAGGTATCCGAATTTAAAAACATTTATAGTTTTATATGTCTTAATTTCAGTAAGATTATGCTTTTCAAACATTTTTTTTATAGTTCTCTTGTTAAATAATTGAGGATGTTGTAAGCAATATGCTGGCCACCTATTTCCAAGAATTTTTGCTAAAAGAGATGACTCATCATGAACAACACCGAAAAGATATCCTGAATTGTTAAGCTTTAAATATAGTGAATTAATCAACTTATTAATATCAGGTATATGATCAAGAACATGTATGCAAATTATCAAATCAAACTTATCTAGTTCAGGTACATCGGATAAATCCGAATAAACATTATCAGCAATTTTTTCAAGTTTAATATGCATCTTAACATTTGGCTCCACAGCAACGATCTTTTTTATTGGTATTTTAGTTTGCAATTTTTTTAATAAGGATCCATTATCAGAACCTAATTCTAAGATAGATATGGGTTTTTCTTTTTTTAAGTTGTTTAATATAGATTTTATATAAGAATCTTTAGTATAAAGATCTGTCTCAATATCTCCTGAGTGAACATTATCGCTCATATTTGAATATAATTTGGATATCTGTTCATTTGAAAAATATTTTTCACAATAAAGTATTCCACAACAACACCTACTATAATTAAAAAAAACTTTTTCTTTGTGAAAACCTCTCCAATAATAATCAATATTATTTAAAATATTATCAGGATTAATATCTGGAATTATTCCTTTCTTTGCTTGAATAAACTTCTCACATATAGGACAATCTCTTTCAATAAAACTCATCATATATTTTTCTTAAATATTTCATATGGCCTAGTATCATAATACTCTGGATTATTTCTATAATAAATTCTAATATTTGATACATTATCAACACAACAAAAATCTATACTTGGTATATATTTAATTCCATTGGGCCCATATTCTAATACCCTATCAATCCTTCTGTGATGCCATGGGCACAGCAATCTTTTGTTCGATATACAATTTTTATCCATTTTAGCACCTTCATGTGGACAAGTTGTTGGCCAAAGCATCTTAAGGCCATTTTTCTCAGTCACAAAAAAAGAAAAAATCCCTTCATTGTCACCGATTTTATCACCATCTTTACATTCCTGAATTTTTTTCAGTGGTATGTCGATGTAAGGCTCTCTATTTTTAATAAATAAATTTGCTCTATAAATTTCTTCAGTAAATTTGAAAGAATAAGTATTGGCAGGGTTATAAAAATCATGGCTTGCAATTCTCAGTTCAGCTCTTCGATCTCTCATTGGGATATCTTCAGACATTAATACCTCATTATTTTTAATGATCATTTTTTTAACAAAAAAATGAAGAAATTTAAATAACTTTCTAGATAGAATTGAAAAATTAGTATTTACTATGGTTCTACCCGAATCAGATTTATTTGAAGTTTCTACAATAATTATAAGTGGACCAAATGATGAAATATAAATTTGAGACATGGGCTCATACTCATAGTTAACAAAAATCAATGGTAGGGTTATGTTAACAAAGGGAAGTTTTAAAAAGTTAATCGAACCAACGAAGTCATCCCCTACAATAGCCTGGAAACAACTAACATTCTTATGAATTATATTAAGATGTGGAACATCTTTATAGTTCCAATCAGAATCCTCTTTTGTGTATGTGCCTTTATTTGTTAAGGTGAAATCTGTTAAGACATAATTTTCTTTGACTAGTTTGTCAATAAGTTGCTTACGACTTAATTTTGACATTATTATAGATTATAAGTCAACCCTTGTTTCAAGCATCTTAATTCTAGACAAGTCCTCTTCTGCAATTTGCTTATAATAATCATGTTTATTCTGAAGATATAATAATTCGAATTTAACGGCTAGCTGGATTGCTTTTCTCAAATCACTATCTAAAATGGAATTATTAAAAATTATTTTTCTTGTTTCAAATGCATTTAATTTTTTTTCATTTAATTTTTTAAGAAAATCTGCGGAATCATTAGAAACACCGCCACCTACAACGAATTCCAAGTCATTTTTAATACAATTGTCAGCAACTGTATTTGCATAATTTAAGACATTATCACTATTTATTTCTTCACGTGTAAAACCGAGAGACCCACAAAAATCAACTCTACCAAAAACATAGCCTGAAACAGGCGAATTAACCATTTCGTCTGTTATTTTAGATAAATTTTCAAATGCAGAAATTGTTTCCAGATTAATATAAAAATCAGTTGAACTAATTTCATCTTCTGAATATACAGATTTAATAGCACCAATAAATTTTGATAAAGAATAATCTGTTTCAATCATTGGAGCTACAATTCTGTCTACTCCTAACTGCTTACACTCTATCAAGTCTCTAATTGCTTCACAACCACCAATCTTAATTGTCAAACTCAACCCTGACCTACGAACCAAATCAAATAGTCTTAGTAGGTCATCATTCCTTGTTCCTTCAGCTTCGAATTCTGCTTTCACACTAAACACTGAGTGACTAGCATGAAGTTCGGATAGGATTTCTAACATTTGCTTTTCTTTTATATTCATAAGATTTTTTTTATTATATACTAATTCTTATACATGACAAAGCAATTAAAATACAGTGATCAATTAGCACATTGGCTTAAACAACTTGGGTACACACACTGCTTCTTCTTATCAGGAGGGAACATTATGCATGTACAAGAAAGCTTCAGAACTAATTTTAAATGTATTCCAATTATCCATGAAGTCGCAGCAGGTATTGCAACTGAATATTTTAATGCGACTAGCGATAAGAATAAAGCCATTGCTCTTGTAACTGCCGGACCAGGTTTAACTAATATTGTTACATCAGTAGGTGGTGCCTTCTTAGAGAGTAGAGAGTTGCTAGTTATCGGTGGTCAAGTCAAAACCACTGATCTTTGTCTCGGTGAAGTAAGACAAAGAGGCATACAAGAAATCGATGGTGTATCAATAGTAAAACCCATAACTAATAAGGCTGTAAGATTGAATAAAATTGTAAGCTTTGAAAAAATAAAGGAAATAGTTGAAATCCCTTCGGATAAAAGAAAAGGTCCAGTGTTTTTAGAAATTCCATTGGATATTCAAGGAGCTCCTATAAAAAAGATTAATAAAATTACTAAAATCACTAAAGATAAAAATGTAAGCTCTAACAAGTCAATCCAAAGTGAAATAAAAAGAATTGTAAAATTAATCAATACCTCTAAGCGTCCTACTATTCTAATTGGTGCCGGAGTGAAAAGAAGTTGGGCCCTAAAATTTAAAAATAAAATAAAAGAATTAAAAATTCCATTATTTGTTACTTGGAATGCATCTGATAGGATTGGTTCAAATTATAGTAATTATTTTGGTAAGCCCAATACTTGGGGTCAAAGATATTCAAATATAATAATTCAGCAATCAGATTTGCTCATAGCCCTAGGAACAAGGTTGGGTTTACAGCAAACTGGTTTTAATTGGAAAGAATTTTTAAAAAACGGAGATATTGTACATGTCGATATAGATAAAAAAGAACTTCAAAAAAAACATCCTAAAACAAAATATAAAATCAGACATGATGCGAATTTAATATTTGAAGGAATTTTGAATTCCAAAATTACTAATAAAAAAAATTGGCTCAAATACTGTAAGGAAATTAAACAAAATTTTCCACTTGTCGAGGAGAATCATACTGGAAAAGGATTTATATCTCCTTATAAATTTTATGAAAATATATCAAAAATTGCTTCTAAAAATGATGTAATTATTAGCTGTAGTAGTGGTGGAGCATATACAACATTTAATCAAACATTTGAACAGAAGATCGGACAGAAAATTGTTAATAATAAAGCTTTAGCATCGATGGGATATGGACTATCTGGTGCAATTGGTTCAGCATTTGCTAATCCCAAGAAAAGGATTCTACATTTTGAAGGGGATGGTGGTTTCACTCAAAATCTTCAAGAGTATGGAACCGTAGCCATAAATAAACTAAACATTAAAACTTTTTTGTTTTGTGATGATGGCTATGCATCAATAAGAATGACTCAAAAAAATTATTTTGGTGGTGCCTATATGGGATGTGACATCTCTACCAAATTGGGTATCCCAAATTGGGATCTACTTTTTAGATCTTGGGGAATTAAATCAATCAAATTAAACAAGAACTTCCTTACAAATAAAAAATTTCTTAAAGCTTTCAATTCATTTGGACCAAATATATTTATATTGCCTATTGACCCTTTGCAAACTTACTTTCCAAAAATTACTAGTAGAATTACTAAAGAAGGCTCTATGGAATCGAATCCAATACATAATATGTCACCAGAGATATCTAAGGACCAAAAGATTAAATTTCTTAAATATATAAAAGATTAAATTAAGGACTAATTAGTTTAAGCATCTTATTGTGATTAATCTTATTACTTGCGAGAATAGACTTAGAATCTAAATTCATTTTTTTCCCACCCATATCAGTTACTTTTCCATTAGCTTCTTCGACCAAGAGTATACCTGCAGCATAATCCCAAGGTTTAGGTAGCAATTGCCAATATCCTTGCTGCCTTCCACAAGCAGTATAAGCTAAATCTAAAGCAGCAGAGCCACTCCTTCTGAAGGATTTTGTTTTATCCATAATAGCTAGTAAATTCTTTAAATTTTTTTTAACTGACTTAGGTTCAGACATTACAAAACCAGTACCGAATATTGAGTTTTCAAGCTTTTTCTCATTACTAACGAAAATTCTTTTGTTATTCAGATAAGAACCTTTACCTTTTATTGCATGGAAAAATTCTCCATTGTTGGGATCTTCAATGGTGCCACTAATGATTTTCCCTTTGTAATACCCAGCAATAGATATACAAAAGAAAGGATATCTAGTTATAAAATTGTTGGTGCCATCAATAGGATCAATAATCCACATAATAGAATCATCACCATTATTAATAGAACCAGACTCTTCAGCCAAGAAACTAGATTTAGGAAAGTGCTTTAGCAATACTTTCATAATTTTTTTTTCAACTTTTAAGTCGGTTTCGGTAACCCATTCTTTATAAGACTTCTTTTTTGATTCAATAGGGTTTTTTAAAGATTTCTTTATAATTTTTACCCCTTCACTAGATGCATCTCTAGATGCTGCCAAAATTTTTGATAAATCTTTCATTTAATGTATATAATACAATACTTTTTTTAATATAAAGATTATATTATCTAGTAAAGTTTATCAGCCTTGGTTAGTAATGGTTAAAAAAATATATTATTTCATTTTAGAAAATCTTTTTGATATAAAAGCATACAAGTGGTTTCTCTGCGGAGTAACCTCTTCTACTTGTGACTATTTTTTATATACTTTTTTAATAAACCATATCCAATTAGACCTCTCTAAGCTCTTAGGTGTTCTATTAGGTATGCAAATATCTTATTTATTAAATAGAATTTGGACATTTAAATCTAAATTAAAAGTAAAACCGGAGCTAAAGAAGTTTATTCTTCTATATTCCTTATGTTTGTTTATTAATGTGGCAATAAATAATATTGCTTATGGATTATCAAAAAATATCACATTATCTTTCATAATCACTTTGTTTGTAACTGCATTGATAGGTTTTATTGGTCAAAAATATTGGGTTTTCAGAAACTAGACATCTACTTTTCTATATTTCAAACAATAAAAATAAATTATCATTAAGAGTATTGGGTTAAAGAAAGTACCAGAGTTTATCCATTGAGAAGAATAAAAATAAATGTAAGTTTTAGGTATCAAAAGCAGAGATATTAAAATTAAAAGAAATTTTTGATGTTCATTATAATTAGGTTTTTTTATGAGTAAAAGTAAAGGTATGATCATGTAAATCAATCTATATTCAGAAGATGTAGGAAAAAAAAGACAAAAGGATGAAATTATTAAAGATAATTTAAGAATCTCTGATTTGACTTTAAAAATAGCTAATGATGAGAAAATTAATAAACCTAACAAGAAATATTTTCCAATTTCATATTCATTAGCTAATGAACTATTTGGATATGTTAATAAATGATAAAAATTAAATAATGAGTGGTTGCCAACATGCAATGAAGATAAGCCAGTGACCATATGTTCCTTATAAATATTTACTGCATGTCCATAGCTATTAACATATAAATTAATATTGTTTATAACATCACCAGCTAATAAAAATGGAATTAAAATACAAAAGGATAAAAATATAGGGAATTTAAAAAATATTTCTTTATAGTTTTCCTTATTTATTAATAAGAGTAAGAAAAGTACCGGGAAGATTTTTATCGATGTTGCCAAAGCTATCAGAAAAACGGATACATTTAATAAGCGAATCTTAGGTTTAAAATTAAATTTAATTCTAAGAGAATCTTTAAATCTAAAATTTAGAAGTAAAAGCAATGCAAAGAAGGAAGATAGGAATATTAATAGATTTGTTATAGGCTGAAGATTGTTAATATAAACTATAGAGTAATTTTTGCCCCTAGAATCTATATCATAATAGCTCCAACCATATTTAAAAAAACCAAGATATTTGGATTCAGTATTATAAATATTGTTTGATATATATTTTTTAAGATTAAATAAATTACTATCCTTAATTACTAAAATCTTAATATCATACTTTATAATATCATCTGAAGTTATGTTACTAGGCTTAAGCTTTTCAAGATCATTTTTTTTAAGAAACCTTATAGATTCTAAATTAGAAATAAAACTGGTTTCTAAATCTGTTTCCTTAATGTTTTTTGCAATTTTTTTACCTACATATTTGTTTGAATGATAGTCTTTGTTAAATTTAACAAATGTAAAAACCATGCATGATATAATTAGTAAACTTAGAAGCCATCTTAAATTAATATTAGCCTTAAAATCTAACCCCAACACTTGTGCTTTTTGAAAAAAGTAGATTGAATATAATATTAAAATAAACGAAATTCCTTCAAAGTTACCTGTATGAAACATGAAGAGCATTGGTAAATTTAAAAAAGTAAAAGTAATAAAAATTAAAAATCTATCACTCAATTCCCAATTAATAAACTCTTTATAAATGTAAATAAAAAATAAAGTTGAAATACCAAATAAGAAAAATTTTATACCAATATAAGGGTCATAAAGTGAAATTGCACCTAAGATTTGAAGAAAAAGAAATGCTCCTGGCAAGTAACCCCCGTGCTGTAAAACAAAACCCTTTCTCCAGAAAGAATCATTAAATGCATAATAATCACAAAATGCATTAACAGGTGGGTGAAAGGGACTCTCAAGAATGGGGCTATATGGACTTATTAGTAATGACTTAAAATAATAAAAAAGAAAGCAAAATATAAAACCTGTGATCAAAATTTTTAATACAAAATTAAACTTCTCTTTAGGAGTCACAATTATATTATAATTCATGTTGATTATAAAAAATCAATGTTAAATCCTTAAAAAAAGTTTATTATTAAATTCAATCATGATATTCAGATATATTATTTATCTTTTAATTATAGTTTTTATCTCTTACGGTGCGACGAAAGCATTAAGATATGAGGCAAAAACTTATGCTAAAATTCTGACATTAGACGAGGTTGGAAACCTCTACACACTTTGTGGAAAAGAAATTACTGAAAAATGTTCTAACCTTTTTACTACTAGAAACTACCCCGAATTTATGGAGTTTCTTAAAATAAAAACTTCTTTTATAAAAACAAAAGAAATAAAATCCGTAGGACTCAAAAAAATGAGGTGGACCATCAAGGATAATAAGATTATTGAAGGATATAGAAAAAATTATGAGCATCCAATTTATGAAAGAAGGAAATTTTTAGGCTTCCCGACCTATATTAAAACTTATATAAATCAAATTCCTATATTTGATAATAATAATGAATTAATTGGAGTGGTTCGCTCCTCATATAATCAAGATATAAGTTATGGCTATTGTTTTTTAGCTCTCATTCTTGTGATTTTGCCACTGTGGAGCTTAATAATATTTATTGATAAAAATTTTATAAAAACAAAAAAATCTATTAATGAAAAAAAGATATTCAGCTTGGGCCGTGTAAACAAATATTTAAATTTTTATTTATTTTCAATCTTAATCTTCTCTTTACTTAAAGCCTATGAGAAGATTTTCCTTCCTAAAGGTTCTGGCTCTGGATACTTTGAATTTTGGATTGATCATCGTGCTACTTTAAATAAACTTATTGATGTATTTTTCTTTGTTTCAATATGTATTATGGGATTGGTTTTTATTTTATTTAAAGATAAAATCAATTCAGGTGTTAAAAAAATACATCATGTTTATATAAAATTGTTTATAGTTATAGCTTTAACTCTTCAAATTAGTTCTAAAAGTATTTATGTGTTATCTGGATTAATATTTTGCTATTTCTTATACATAATATTAAAAAAAATTAATTATGCGAAATAAAATAAATATAGTCGATACAATTGGCTTGGGATTAGGCTTAACACTCTTCGTATTTGGCATTCTTAAGCTTAGTTTCATTTTAGATTCCGAATCCTTCTTTGTCGTCAATGAATTTTTAGACATACCAGATTACACTTCGGAAGGTGAAAAAGTTTCATCTGGATATGACATGTCAATTCATCAACTCCATGTATTGCTAGGCTATAAAAGCATGGAAGGGTTATTTTTCCACCATCATATGTATCTCATAAATTCAGCTTATTCATTAATTAAAGGAGTTGAAAGCATAAATCACTTATATGGTATGGGTACATCTTATTTTGTTAAATATTTTTCTGAATTTTTTTATGGAAGCTTAAGTTTTCAAAGTTATTTTAAAACTCTAGGATATCTAAATATTCTTTTTTATATAAACCTTGCAATATGCTATCTCAGTATCATAAAAAACAGGCTTTTATTCCTTTATTTCTCAACCAGTATTTTAATATTGTTATTTTCACTAGGATTCTGGCAATACTATCTTACCCCTACAATAACACCTTTCAGACAAGTGTTTTTTCCATTATTGGTTTTGTCTTATTTCAGATATTGCCAATCAAACAATAATAAAAATTTTGTTTTTTTAACCATTACTGGTTTAGCTTCTGCATTCTTTAGTCTTGAATTTACAGGCTTCTTTATATTTTCAATATGGCTAACACAAATCATTGAAAAGATTAAATATAAAAAATTGATTATAAAATTATCATATCAACAATCCCAACATTAATATTTATACTTTTATTTACATTTGTTTTTGCTAGTGATGGGGAATCTTTTTATGAGTTTGGTATTTTTCTAGGTCCAAGATTAGATTTAGATAGTCTTTTTGTTATAGCAATATTTGGCTGTTTTATTCTATTTGCAATTGATTTTTTTGAAGATCAAATAAAAGAAAGGAAATTTATTACCGGTTTATGTTTTTTCTCGTTTTTATCCTTTTTTTATTATCTTTGGCAACCTGTATATAATCACCTAGTGCCATTGATGTGGGTTTGGGGTTTAATTTTTTTCTTTTGTTTTAACAAGATAATTATGATAAAAAAAATTGAACTAGGATATGAGGTTATTTCATTTGGAATTGCCTTAGGAATCATATTCTTGCTTACATTGTACAAATTTGAAAATAATACTAAAATTAACTATGAAACCATCTCAAAAAGAGCAAAAGTCTTTAAATGGGACCTGCCAAATGCTCAAATTAAATCGAGTATTAATCCCATTTTTATAGAAAACTCTTGTAATCTTTTTAATAAGTATTCAATGGATGGGAAAGTTAACCTTATTTCTTTGCATGATAGCTATCTTCCATTTGTGTGTGATTTCGAAAATACAAACAAATATCCTCAGCTGGGTGTTCAATTCGTTCACAGAAAAAATGAGATAAGACAGAAAGAGCAGTTTGACCAATTAAAACCAAAATACATCTATGTTGACAACATATTATATGGGAACTCGAAAAATATAGGTCTAAGTCTTGATTATTATTCTAAAATCTCTGAGAATTTTTATTATAAAGTGATGTATGTTTATAATCTCAAAGAATTTGCAGGTGAAATTATTGAAAACGACTATGTCTTACAAGAAAAAGGGAAATTAATTTCAGTTTTCAAAAGAGTATCTAATCCTTAAAAACAAAAAGTTTAAGCACAAAATAATTAATAATACTAGTTGGTAATAATATAAGTAAATATGCTAAATATATATTGAAACCTGCATCATCGCTAATTTTTAACAAAATACTATTTAGAAAAAAATATACAAGACAAATAGGTACAAACTTTTCCAAATAATCAAAGTTCTTTTTAAAAGTAAACCTTCTATGGTTATAGTAGCTTATTGAAACACCAATAACTAAATTAAGAAATGCAGCTAAAATATAATGAAATCCAATATAATACAAAACACTAAAAGATAAAAAGCTAAGCATGGTGTTTATTCCACCAATAAAAAAATATCTTACTATAGACTTATTAAAAAGAATTCTTATAAAATCAATTAACGGGATATTTTTAGAAAACATACAATACTGACCAGTTAGATATTGTTTATACAATAATTTGTATCATTAAACAACAAGGAAATAATTATATCTATTTAAATCCTGAATTAGTTGGCATATTACTTAAAACTTATGTAACATTGTAAAAATTAATTTTTTGTAGATTTTGAATGAAAGATTTTATTGTTATAGGAGGAGGAATTGCTGGTTTATCTTTTGGATACTTCATTAACAATAAAGCAACTATATTAGAGAAAAATTCAACACTTGGTGGACTATCAAGAAGCTATGATTTTAATGGTGTAAGCTATGATATAGGTCCACATATAATTTTTTCGAAACATGAGGAAATCTTAAAACTTCATACAGAGATTATTAGAACAAATAAAATCAAAAGATCTAATAAGATTTTCTTTAAAAATAATTTTATCAAATATCCATTCGAGAATGATTTGTCCAGCCTGAATGAAGAAGACAAGAATTATTGTCTGCAAGAATTTTTAAATAACCCTTATGAAAATTATAATTCCACTAATATGCTTCAATTTTTCCTAAAAACATTTGGTGAAGGAATTACAAGATTATATTTACAACCTTATAATGAAAAGATATGGAAATATGACCCTGGCTTCATGGATACTCAAATGGTTGAAAGAATACCTAAGCCACCAAAAGAAGACGTTATAAAATCTGCTAATGGAGAAGAGACAGAGGGATATCTTCATCAACTTTTTTTTCACTATCCTAAAAAGGGTGGCTTTCAAAGCCTAATTGATGCCTATGAAAAACTCAATTTATCTAAAGACAATCAGGTTTTAACTGATATTGATGTTCAAGAAATAGTCAGAGCTGATAACTCATGGATTGTTAAAACTAATCATGGGGAATTTGAAGCAAATACTCTTATAAATACAGCTCCAATACATGAATTTTCAAAGTATTTTACCTTACCTGATGATATTCTATTAGCTCTTAATGAATTGAAATTTAATTCTATTTATATAGTGATGATTCAAGTTAATAAAGATAATTTAGGGGATAATTTTGCTCTATATGTCCCTAATAAAGAAACAATTTTTCATAGACTATCAAAGTTAGACTTCCTTGGTAAAAATTATAATTTAAGTGACAGAACAACATTAATGGCTGAAGTTACATTCAGGCCTGGTAGTTATATAGCATCACTATCTAAAGAAGATATAACGAAAGATGTTATTAATGGCTTAGTTAATGAAGGACTAATAGACCATAAGGATAATGTTTTAGACACACAAATTAAATATGAAAAATATGCTTATGTTATTTATGATTTAAATCATAGAAAAAATACAGATAAAGTCCTTAATTTTTTTCATAAAAATAAAATTTATAATTTGGGAAGGTTTGCTCAATTTGAATATTTAAATACGGATGGGGTTGTTAAAAATGCTCTAGAATTATCCAAAACACTTAATGAGGATAAATAATGTTATGTGAAGCTGTAGTTCTTGCTGGTGGATTTGGAAGTAGATTAGAGAAAATAATCGGAAAAGATTTACCTAAGCCGATGGCTTCGATAAACAAGAAGCCTCTTCTAGAGTGGATTCTGATGTCCTTAAAAGACAATGGTATAAAATCAGTACTTTTACTTTTACACCATAATCATGATGTTATTCAAGATTATTTTAAAGATGGAAAAGCTTATGGATTAAATATAACTTATTCAATAGAAGAAAAGCCAAGAGGAACCGCGGGGGCAATTTTTGATAATTTACACCTTCTTCAAGAACAATTCTATATAATTTATGGTGATACTTTTTTTGATATTGATTTAAATTCTTTTAAAAAGTTTAAAAAGAAGGATGATCAAATGATAAGCTTTGTTCATCCTTCATCTCATCCTGAGGATTCCGATTTAGTTAAGATAAATACAGAAAATAAAATTACTGAAATATTTAGGTTAAAAAATGAGAAATCTGCATATCATAGAAATCTTACAAATGCTGCACTTTATTTCACTGAAAAATCTGCATTTAAATCAAAGGATTTCCTTAGCAATGGTATTGTGGATATCTCAAAAGATTTAATTCCTAATCTTATCAATAACAATCAATCAATTCGTGGATATATATCCTCTGAATATATCAAAGATATGGGAACCCCTAAAAGATATGAAACTGTAAATAATCATACTTCAAAGGGTATACATAAACTTTTAAGTAAAAAAGTAAAAAGGAAATGTATTTTTTTAGATAGAGACGGTATTATCAATTTTGAAAAGGGGCATCTATCTGATGTTAATCAATTTAGTCTTAGACCTGAGATTATTAAAATATTGAAATGTATAAACAATTCTGGATTTTTATCTATAGTAGTTACAAATCAGCCTGTAATAGCAAGGGGCGAGTTAGACATTAAAGGTTTAACAAATATTCACAATAAAATGGAAATGGAATTAGGTTTTCAGAATGTATATCTTGATGCTATATATTACTGCCCACATCACCCTGACTCAGGATATGAAGGTGAAATTAAAGAATTAAAAATAGATTGTGATTGTCGAAAACCAAAGCCAGGGCTAATTAACCAAGCAGTTAAAGATTTTAATATTGATGTTAATAGCTCTTGGCTCATCGGGGATAACATAAGAGATATTGAGGCCGCTATAGCTGCTGGCGTTAAACCTATTCTATTAAATGAGGATAATAAAATGGACATATCTGATATAAAACATGATGTAAGAATTAGCAATTCCTTAACTTCAATATATAATTTCATTGGAGAAAAACTTGATTATTTCTAAAGCACCTTTTCGTATGTCTTTTGTTGGTGGAGGTTCAGATTTCCCATCATTTTATAAGAATCATGGTGGTGCAGTTCTCTCATCAAGCATTGATAAATTTATTTATATACTAGTAAAGTCACGTTTTGAAAAAGGCATCAGGTGTAGTTATTCAAAGACGGAAATTGTAGATAATATTAATGATCTAGAACATGGATTGGTTAGAAATGCATTGTTAGATCTAAAAATTCAAGATTCTCTTGAGATAGTTTCATCAGCTGATATTCCATCCTCAGGTTCTGGCTTAGGTTCCTCAAGTACATTTAGTGTTGCACTATATAATGCATTATTAAATTACTTGGGTAGAGAGGTTAGTAGTCAAATACTTGCAGAGAGTGCTTGTAAACTTGAAATTGAATTGTCAGGAAGTCCAATTGGGAAACAAGACCAATATGCATCTGCATATGGTGGTATGAATGTTTATGAATTTCATACAAATGATACAGTCTCTGTGCATCCAGTGAATTTAAGCGATGATTTTCATAAAGAACTAAATGATTCAATTCTTTCTTTTTATATTGGTGGGGATAGAAGTTCGAATGATATTTTAAAAGAACAAGATGATAATGTGAAAAAAAATCACAATCTAACAACATTAAAAAAGATGGTTAAGCTTGTATGGGATTTGAAAAATGAAATGGAAAATAAAGAAATTTTAAATTTTGGAGAAATTCTAAATGAAAATTGGAACCTAAAAAAGACTTTATCTAATAATATTTCGAACGATGCCATAAACCAAATATATGATGAGGCAATTTCTTGTGGTGCAACTGGTGGCAAGCTTCTTGGAGCGGGAGGTGGTGGGTTTATGATTTTTATCACTAGAAATGAAGATGTTCGAAGTAAGTTGAGAAATAATTTTTCAAAATTGCGTGAAGTTAAGTTGAATCTAACTGATGATCGTGCAGGTATAATTTATAAGGACATTAAATGATTAATATAGAAAAATATTTTGCCTCAATGCACAAAGCTATTGAAAAAGTGGATTTTTCTGAAATAGAAAAAGTTATCAATATAATTGTTGAAAAAATTGAAAACAACAAAAGTATTTTTGTATGTGGGAATGGTGGAAGTGCCTTAACAGCAAGTCATTATGTTACAGATTGGAATAAATCCTACTATTTAAAGACTGGTAAACAATTAAAAGGAATCTCTTTAAATGATAATATTGGTTTGGTTACATCAATTGGGAACGACCTTTCATATGATGATGCATTTTCCTTTCAATTAGAATCGTTGGCACAAAAAGATGACATACTTATTGCAATCAGTGGCAGTGGAAACTCTAAAAATATAATTAAAGCTATAAATAGTGCAAAGAAAATTGGATGCTTATCATTGGCCATACTAGGACATGATGGTGGTGAGGCTATAAAAATATCTGACTTCTCTATTCATTTCCCATCATGGGATATGCAAATTTGTGAGGATTTTCATTTATCATTTGGACACTTGGTTATGAAATCTATCTGTTCGGAGAGCATTAAGCCATTATATGAATAATATTCTAATCACTGGTGGTGCCGGATTTATTGGAAGGAACTTTATAGAACTTCTAAGTTCAAATTATGGAAAAATTTATATAATAGATAATTTTTCATTAGGATTAAGGGAAGCTTTTTCATCTGATAAAATAAAAGTTATAGAATTTGACTTAAAGAATGAATTTAAAATGTATGATGAAATAGATTGTGAAGAAGTTCACGAAATATGGCATTTCGCAGCAAATTCTGATATTCCATCAGGTATTAAGAACATTAATGTAGATTTTGAGAATACATTTATTACTACTTTAAATACAATAAAAATTGCTAATAAATATAAAGTAAAAAAATTTAATTTTGCATCTTCAAGTGCTGTTTACGGTGATTGGGATATAGCTTTAAAAGAATCTCTTGGTCCTTTAAAACCAATATCAAATTATGGTTCAATGAAACTTGCTAGTGAAGCAGCCTTATGTTCTTTTGGGTTTAAAGAAGAAGTAGATATAAATATTTTTCGATTTCCTAATGTAGTAGGAGTCCCAGCAACACATGGTGTAATTTTAGATTTTTTTAAAAAAATTAAATTAAATGGATTTTTGGATGTACTCGGAAATGGAACCCAAAAGAAAAGCTATCTCCATGTTAAAGAGCTTGTAAATGCTATGAATTTTGTTAACAGTAAAAGTAATGAAAATATAAACATAATAAATATTGGAAACAATGATGATGGTATAACAGTAAAGGAAATTGCTGAGTTAGTTGTTAAAAAATACGATAATGAAATAAAAATTAATTATGGTGAAAATGATTACGGATGGATTGGAGATGTGCCAAAGTTCAAGTTTAACACTGATAAACTAAACAATTTAGGTTGGCTACCTGAATTATCATCTCATGATTCTGTCAAACTTGCTATAGATGAAATATTCAACCGTTTAACCCTCTAATAGTCTAAAGGTTTTTAAGATGTCTTTTCAATTTTATTAAATTGTAAAGAAGCTTGCTGCTTTTTCTGATAATTTTAAGAAACGAAAACTGTTTAGACTCATCAGGCCTTTGGTTATATGAAATTTTTTTTTCTAAAATTTTGATTTTATCTTCATTCATTCTGATAATCATTTCAGCTGATCCAAAATCATCAAAGAACCAATTATCTATATAATATTTCTTGTATAATTCCTTTGATAATAGCTTGTAACCACTATCTATGTCATTGAATTTGAAATTAAAGAATCCTCTTGCTAAGAAATTCATTCCAATTGTTAATAGTCTTCTAGATAAATTATCATGCCTTGGACTTCTATATCCAGAAAAAACTATTCCTTCTTTATAACCAGTTGAGAAATTCGAAAATTCATTAAAATTATATTTGGTGCCACTTTCGGTGAAGAAAATATTCTCATATTTAGAATTTAAAATTGCGGTTTTTAATGACTCTCTGTAACCCAATCTATTTTTACCTCTTAATATTCTAACTTTTTTAGACTCGTATTTTTTACATAATTCATAAGTATTATCTGAGCTATAATCCTCTACTATAACTAGTTCTGAATCATGGTAATTATCAAGAATATTTTTTGAAATCGAAATAATATCATTCTCAATACTTAATTCTTCATTAAACACTAATAAAACAACCGAAAGTTTCAATATTCATCTCCATAAAGTTAAATGAACAATTATATTCATTTGCAAAATCTAGGCTATATTAATATTTTCATACATAAAAAAAAAGAATTTTTTAAAGGTATAATCTTAAATAACCTATATGATATACAAAAATTATTCTTTAATAGTAATTGGTTCAAGCCATGCCAGTCAAACTTTAATTGATTCTTTTTTAGAAAAAAATAAAAAAAGTAAAATCTTGGTTCTTGAAGGTGGATCCGATCAAGAAACAGAAATGAATAGAAAGTTAACAGAAAATACTTCATATGGCTCTCATAATTCTAGTTATTGGCAAAATCATTGGGTTCGAGCTTACGGAGGAACCTCACGAAAATGGGAAGGATGGATAGGAACCCTAGAAAGAGAAGATTTTGAAAAAAATAACTTCAGGGGTGGCTGGGATATTGATTATGACTCAATGTTGCCACATTATAAAAAGGCTTATGAATATTACTCTGATGAAACCAAAAGCTATAAATACGAAAAAAATCTAGAATATTTTTCTAATCATATAAAATTTAAACCAATAAAAATAACCAAAGCAAAAAGATTCACAGATTCTAATAAATTTGAAAAAAACAAACAGATAACTTTAGAAAAAGAATCAAATGTTATTAAATTTTTGACAAAAAATAGAAAAATTATCAGTGGAATCGAAGTTTTCAAGAATGGTAAAACTGATATTATTCCTATTCAACCAGAACAAAAAATAGTTCTTGCTGCAGGGTCGCTTGGAAATGCACAAATTTTATTGCAACCAAGTTCAACAAGTGACATTGCAATTGGTAATGAATCAGGTTTAGTCGGCAAGAATCTAATGGATCATTTTCAAACTATGCCATCAGCAGACATAATTTTTGACGAAAAGATTTTAAAACACAGTGTTCCAATGGATAATTTTTATAACTGCTTTACTCTATCAAAAAATACAAAAATCGAAAATGAACTTTTAAATTTTCAAGCTTCAATTCAACAAATTAATCAAACAGAGCATATGCAAAAGTCATTCCTTGATGAAATCTCACTCTTATCTGCTCAATGGAATAAAAAATTATCTTTAGGCTTAATACATAGTAGAGGAGAAATTCTTCCACAATTACATAACTGTATAAAATTAACAAATGAAAAAAATTGGGTTGGGCAGAATAAATTTAGAGTTGAATTCAGCTATTCCTCCAAAGATTTAATGTCCTCATTAAACTCACATAGAAAATTCGGAGAATTACTTGTGAAAAATAAAATTGGTATGATAAAAATAAGAAATGATGATATTTTTCGAAGATCATTTGGAACTGGTCATATAATGGGTACTACAAAACTAGGAAAAAATAAGCAAGATAGTGTTTGTGATGTGAACTTGAAACACCATAATTATGATAATTTATATTTGCTGGGATCATCAGTTTTTCCAACATCAGGAGTAATTAATCCTACTTTGACTATAGCTGCACTTGCTGACAGATTAGCTCAACGATTGAATGGAAAAGGTTAAAACTGATGGTTTTATTAAAAAGAAGAACATTTATCAAAATAATCTCAACAATTTTAGTATCAAACTTGTTTAATTTAAAATGGCCTACAATTGCGGATGATATTTTAGAAGAGGAATCTGATGAAATAATTGAAATTGATGGCCTTATAACAACAAGAAGTATTAAAAGGTTTAGAGAAAACAAAATTGTATAGCTTGATTGCTAGTATTAATTTGAGTTACTTTATATTAAGTTGAATTTTTTAGAAAATATAATGGGTTCACCCTATTCTTTTTTATATTCTCTTTTATTTATTTGTGTTTAGTTGTGAGGCTAACCGTAGCAAAAACTGTAGCATCTGATTTTGAGTCTAATTGTGTTAGTGAAGAAAAGCCTGAGTTTTAATTATATTTTTTTCTGATTAATAACTACATCGACAAGTATTGCTATTAATAAATTTAGCATTGTAATCCCACAGATTATAATGAAGCTGAAAAAGTAAATCCAAGCCCACCAGTAAAGATCTTGTAAAGGCAACATAACTTGTTCCCAGCTGGACATGGTTAAGACTTGAAATAAGGTAATCATTGAAACACCTACATCGCTCCATCTTTCAGGTATATCAGTACTAAATAAAATTGACCCTAATGTCGCATAGATATATAAAATTATAAATAATAATAATCCTACATAAAATACTCTCGTAACTGAAGATAATAATGCCTCTATTATTTTTTTTAATTCTGGAACAACAGAGATAAGTCTTAACACTCTAAATACTCTTAGCAATCTTAACAATAAGAAACTTGAATTATTTGGTATTGGAACTAATGAAAGTAAAACGATTAATGTATCAAATACATTCCAGCCATTTTTAAAAAAATTTAATTTTTTAGGTTCTGCAATAAATCGTATTAAAATTTCAAT
>MDTB01081354.1_pt1 | contig 24866 bp, 18 predicted proteins | sample 811161 | NCBI WGS metagenome assembly MDTB01 (sample SAMN05326650, study PRJNA326480) | marine metagenome | isolation source: seawater | place: Mediterranean Sea | collected 2009
AAAGCATCTGACTTTAGAAAAGTAACCGATCAGCTTGGTTCAATTGGCTTAGAAGGAGGCAATGCAGATGTCTTTTCGAATATTGAGGATGTCGCTGCCGTTTTCGTTGAGGTTGGTGATTCTGCTTCAGGCTCAATTGACAGCGATTTTGCTAAAAATATTTTAGGTAATGCCAAAGAAGCAGGCGAAGTAAGAAAAGCAATTAAAATGGTTCAAGATAATGGTGGGGCTAGTAATTCCGCAGATTTACTTACTTTAGCCAAAAAAGATGTTTCCGAACTTAAAGCGATCAATAAAGTAGCCGAAGAATTTGGTGGAAGCGGTGACGCCCTCAAAGCCTTTGTGAATGACGGACTTGATCAAGCTCTTCAGTTGGAAAAAGCCTTTGAAGATGGTGACATTGACGCCACAACTATTTCTGCATCCGTAGGAACAGGAGGAAAATTTACGGATGTGGTCGGGAACTCAGTACTCGAAAAGCTTAGGTCTGATTATGCAAACAATGCAGATATTCTGGAGGTTATCAATCTGAACACCGATAAAGCTCAAGATATTAATTTTGCCCGTTCATTTGTGCAGCCAGGTTCACCACAAGAATCGGCTCTTTTTGCAAATCTCGAAAATATTGCTCCGATCATGAGCCTTAGTAATCGTTTTGAAACTGAGCCAGCCAACTTGGAGATTGTTTACAATAACCTAGATGTGGCAGCCTCCTTGGATAAACTAGTTTCTGAGTTTAGTATTTATCCTAAACAACTAAACATTATCATGCAGAATGCAGATATGGCTCCCGCTATTCTTGATTACGAGACAAACTTTGGACTCACTCCGGCTATGTTAAATTCTAGTGAAAGTTTGAAGTCCACATTATCTAATGAAGGTTTGGCAAAGCTTCTTAATTTATACCCAGATTTTGCTGATGTTATACGGTTAAACGCAGACAAAGCCGGTGAAATTAGCGGCCTGCTTTCACTTGCTGGGAATAAATATGCTAACGAAATTCTTTCTAATTTAGATCAATTTGATACAATAGAAGTACTTGTTTTTAGGTCAAAACAGGATGCCAAAAAGTTGGAATCTTTATTCTCTAACTTAATCGACCTTTCTCGCATCAAAGAGATTTCTGATAGTCTAGTAAAAGAAAACATCCCAGGTGGGCAGGACGCTCTTTTTACTAATTTAAGTACTTTTAGCCGCGATCCTGGTTACTATCTCTTAGCCTTGGAACATCCTCGCTTTATGGTGCGACTCCATGAAATGACTGGAGATTTGTCTAGGGTATCTTCCACTTTAGCTTATGAATTAGTAGTTCTTAACCTTACAAGGGATGAGTTGTTAAAAGTATTAAGTGATTTAATTGAAGGTCCATTGTCCACAGGCCCAGTGGATGCGCCCCCCTCCGACACCACTTTATCTCAAGAATTTGCTGCAGTAACCATTTTGGAGTCTCATTCTTTTAATGGAGAAATTCCAATTGGAATGGTCCTATCTGAATCACAGGTTAGAGCAAGCAACCTGTTTCAGGAAACCCTCGATGTCTACTATGCTATTGGTTTATTGGATAACGATCAAAATACTGATTCTACAAGTAGTACAAGTGACACATCCACTGGACTTATTGGTGGAGTCTCCTTAACTTTTAATCCTGGTAAATATGATTTATCCAGCCTAGGGTACGGATCTTATTTAGTTGCTTCCAGTGATTCCATTACCCTTTCAGGTGCACTAACATTCACAAGTTCCACAAATGTGGAAGAACTCCTGTTCATCTCAGCAGGTGGGATTTCAGTCGCAGAGGGAACATCCATTGACTTTAGTGGGGATTCACTTGGTTTAGGTTCTTTCGATTCAGTTAAAATCGTCAATGTGGATTTACATGCTGAAGACGAAATCGGGGTTCGGTCCTTGGATTCAATTGTTATCAATAATTCGGATTTTGCTACACGCGGCACGGGTGCTGATATGATTCACCTGATCGCTGCTTCCGAATTAGCCATTGATAATCTTCGCTTCTCGGAACAAATTAGACAAATCACCATGGAAGCAATGACTATCAATTTGAGTAACCTCAATTTTCCTGCAGGATCTACAGTTAAACTTAATTCAGCCTACGGTGGAGTTGATGGAGTTTATCCAAACTTTGGATCTTCTGCAGTAGGTCGGGTAAACTTTATTCAAAATGTTAAATACAATTCACATTTATTAAATAACAAGAGTGCATTTGATACCTACGGTTCATCCATTACGATTGGGGTTTCCAGTAATTGATCCGCTTTAAATTTACAACTTTCTGTAAAATCCGTTTTATGAAAATCCCTTTTCAATTTGTTCTTTTGTTTTCGTTTACTTGGGGATATGCCCAAGAAAATAACAACTCAGAGAATATTCAAGTGCCATCTGGCGTAAATGCTGAGTTGTTTGATTCAAGCTTTTTTGACGGTGTACTAGACCAAGCGGATACTGGGGATGATGCAATGGGAACTCAACGTATCATTGATTTACGAGGATCTACATTTGCACCCAGCATTAGCTTTACTACCAATTACAATTACAGTTCAAATCCACTCAAAGCAGCTAAGGCAGCACCTTCTTTTTTGAGTGATGGCTTTACCAGTACCTTTAACCTAATGTTTACCTTGGGTCTTGGTGAGATTGGTATCGGTGAAGATGTTCTTTTAACGCCTAGCATGGCTCTCGCGCAGATGCGTACTTACACAGATCCAGTTAGGGATCATGGAAATGATATGAAAGCCTTCGATGTCGATGTCCAAATCGCTTCTCTGGCTTTTCCATTTATTTTACCCAATGATTTCACTCTTTCAATTGGTCATGCTTATACCCGACCTGTTTCTTTCCGAACGGATAATGTCATTAGCTATTCCAACACACCAAGTGTATCTCTTTCTAAGAATTATGCGCTAGATAACGGAGATATTTTCAATTTGACTGTTGGTGGTAGTTATTCCTTCACAAATGGTGACACAATACAGGAACAAATTTCTGATCCTGTTTATTATTCATTTATTGAGGCTGTCATGGGAGGTGCTGACGCAGTATTGTCACAACAACCTTCTAGTTTGCAAGATTCATGGACACATTCGATTGCGGCATCATACATGCATCCATTGAGTGAGAAAATGATGGTATCTCCCACCTTTAATTATGCTAAAATGACCTTTACCGATGGGGCAAACCTGGGAAGAGAAGATACCTTGGCAAGCGTAGGACTTAATTTTTCTTATTCACTCGCTGAGTGGCTTAATTTATCTGCTATTTCTAATTACACATGGAAGTCTACTGACAGTACTGGTAAAACTATTGGAGTGCCAGAGTACGAGGATTTCATCGGTGGTTTGGCTTTTGGTGTTAATTATGCCTTCTAGGCACTTCTCTCTCTTCTTTTTGTTATCACTTTTCGTAGCAATTGTTGCTACACCGGTTACCTTATTTTCTTCTAGTTACAGCACGACGGCTGAATCCTTACTTAAGGAAAGCCAAGAACTTATTGAAAAAGATGAATTTAGATCTGCGATTGCTACTCTGAATAAAGCAATGGGCATATTAAAAGAAACATCTAGAACACACCCTCTTCGGATGGAGGTTGAGAAACAATTACGGATTGCTAAGGGAAGGTCGATAGTTGCTAAGTACAGTCGAAGAAGTTTTAAACCTGTAAATGACCCTTCAGGCTTTTTGCCCTTGGTGGATGAACCCAAGGATTTTTCCGTTTCTCAGGTTTTTGGAAGAGTTATTGCAAAAAATACTTGGACTGAACGGGAAATGCTCTCCCTCAATCAGCCGATAGGTATCGGAAGAAGATTAACCGTCCTGCCAAACGCCGGGATTGAAATAACCGGGTACAAGGAACCATTTATGTTCCGCTCACTGGATGCTTCCAGTTTCGAGTTTACAGGTGCAAATACTTTAAGTTTGAATTCGGGCTCTTATTTGTTCCATCATTCTCATAAGAATAGTAGTCTTACAATCAAGTCTCCTTTATCTGAATGTGTTTTTAAATCTGATGATCCTTTTGTGTTTATGGCTGGGGTCACAACAAATGGTGGATTAAAAGTGATCGCTCTTCTCGGTGAAATGACTTGCGTGATGAAAAGCGAGCAGGAAACTCTGATTCCAGGTCAGTTGTGCTTTGCCCTACCAGAAGGGTTTAGCCGAAAGATGAGCGTTGAATTGAGCACTCTTATCGTAACTTCCAAATTGATAACCTCCTTTCGACGTCCTCCTTCCTTTATGAAAAAATTAAACCAGCAGGCTATGCTTCAGGCTTTGCGTACCAAGCAACGCTACCGTACAGTGGTTGGTGATGTTAAAGGTAACCGTGATTTTGAAATCAAGGTAATTGAAGATTCAAATCCTTAGGGCTATAATTTTATTTCAGCCTAGGCAGTGCGTTGGTGTTTTTAGGAATATTTGATTCTGGGCATGAATAGTGGGTGCAATTTCTCCATCCCTGAAATCCGTACCCTTGCATTTTCTGACAGATCATTTGCTTCTAGATCTATCTTTATGATATCACCCCGTGCGAGATTCATCAGGTCATTGAGTTCTTCTTTTTGTAAATTTCGCCGTTGAAATTCGTATGTGTATTCATTGGTGTCTGCTGCCATGCCAATGAATGACACAGTGCCTTTTCGTTTTTTTAGCGGACTGATTATACGGCAAACCTGATAGTCTTGTCCAATCGATCTTGGGGAAGAATAGCCAATCATACAGAGGCCAAATTTAACCTCACGAATTTCCAGGTTTAGGGGGCGATTTATCCTCTCTACGGTGGGCGAAGGTACGATTTTTCTAACTTCGTGACTGAAGAATTTCGAATTTGCTAAGGATAAGGGGCATCTCATCCCATTAAAATAAGGTGCGTGTATATGAAGATCGCCATGATCATTGATAAGTTCAGCACATTTTTGATGGAGAAGATGGCAAATATTTCCCTGTGCAGGCTCGGTGATGATCGCCATGCCATTACTCTTTAGCCAGGTGGGCAGGGTGTAGAGTACATGTTTGTAACATTCTTCTTCGTCATCGTCCGGTTCCTCGCTCAGTAATTCATTAAGGGAGTAGCCCAGTAGAATAAGATCGTACTTTTTACGGTTTCTTTGATCGTGTGGAAATTTCAAATCCAGGCGATTGGTGTTTACCCGGGTATCTGGCCAAAGGTCTTTTTTTGCCAGATGAATTTTATTTAAGAATGCCAGGCTTTTATTTGAATAATCGACGGCTTCCAACTGTATATGATTCTCAATTCCCAACGATCGTATGGTATGCAGGCAGGAGAGTCCACTTGCACCGGTTCCAGAACCCAAGTCCAAAATCCGGATTGGCCCTTTTTGGGGAGGCTTCCATCCACGAAGATGTATCGCTTCTGCCATGGCGAAGGTCATGGCACTCCAAGTCCGTGAGAAATAGAAATTACTGTAAGCTAATATTGATAAGTCTCTTTTCCCGTATGCATTGGCATCAAAGTTTCGGAATTTGTTAAAGCGGTCGCTCTGTTGGACAAGTTCTTTTCTGATAAGATTGAGGAGTTTATCCTCACTCAGTTCTGGCCATTGATTAGTTGCTTGCATCCACCACCATTCCTCAATGGCTTTGGGAAAAGGAGGGAGGAAAGCTGTGGGTTGCATTGCTGGATTACAGGTATATGCGCTTTTGGTGTGTCCGCGTGTACTGGCTCCTCAAACTTGGGGTGGTCTGAGATCTTCCTGAACTGTTGGTACAGAAACTGTTTAAATCTTTCCGCCGTAGACCGCCTGATCTCCAAGCTGTTCCTCAATCCGCAATAGTTGGTTGTATTTACATATACGATCCGTTCTGGAAAGAGATCCGGTCTTAATTTGTCCGGCATTGGTGGCCACCGAAATATCTGCGATCGTGACATCTTCGGTCTCACCTGAACGGTGGGAAATAACCGAAGTGTACTGTGACTCCTTGGCCATTTCCACGGCATCAAAGGTCTCGGTAAGAGATCCAATTTGATTCACTTTCACCAAGATTGAGTTGGCCACGCCCTGATCGATTCCTTTTTTGAGGAAATCTACATTAGTTACAAACAAGTCATCTCCTACAAGCTGTACCTTGTCTCCAATGGAATCGGTAAGTTTTTTCCAACCAGTCCAATCGTTTTCATCGCATCCATCCTCAATGGAACGAATGGGGAACTTGGCAACCAAGTCCTCGTAGAAGCTTACCATTTCATCTGAGTCCCTTTCTGAGCCGTCGCTTTTTCCGAAAACATATTTTCCTTTTTCTTTATCGTAAAATTCGGATGAAGCCACATCCAGAGCAAAGACAATTTCGTCTCCCAATTTGTATCCTGCTTTTTCAACTGCAACGGAAAGAGATTCCAGAGCAGCTGCATTGCTGGCGAGATTGGGGGCAAATCCACCTTCGTCTCCCACGGCGGTGGATAGTCCCTGATCCTTCAGTACTTTTTTTAGGGAATGAAAGATTTCACATCCCATGCGAAGAGCCTCCCGAAAGGAAGGAGCTCCGATTGGCATGATCATAAATTCCTGCACATCAATCGGGGCATCGGAATGAGAACCACCATTAAGAACATTCATCATTGGAACAGGCAAAACTTTGGAGTTGGGCCCACCTAGGTATTTGTAAAGAGGAAGACCGCAGGCAGAGGCAGCCGCATGTGCGGTTGCCATAGATGCACCGAGGATCGCGTTCGCTCCGAGCACGGATTTATTGGGTGTTCCGTCAAGATCAAGCATTGCCTGGTCGATTCCAGCTTGGTCTGTGGCATCCAGCCCAACTAAGGTCTCAGCAATCTTGGAGTTCACATTGTCAACCGCTTGGGATACGCCTTTTCCCACATAACGGGAAGTATCACCGTCCCGTAATTCAATGGCTTCGTGCTCGCCTGTGCTTGCCCCTGAGGGGACCGCGGCTCTACCAAAAGCTCCGCTGCTAAGTTCGACTTCGACTTCAACTGTTGGGTTACCTCGTGAATCGATGATTTCTCGACCGTGTACTTCAATGATGTGCGTCATGTTCTTTTAATGCAGATAGGGGTTGGGCGCATTTGCGCTTTAGAAAAGTAGACATCATGGGATTACCGTCAATTTTGTCAAAAGTCTTCGCATGAAGATTTTAAGAATGTGGTTCGCTTGATTCTCGCAATTTCGAATACGCATGATTATAAATTATCTTTTTCAAATTATGGGTAAGGCACGCAATGCAATTTCACCCACTCGTCAGGAAAATTACCCCGAGTGGTATCAACAAGTGGTCAAAGCCGCAGATTTAGCGGAAAACACCCCCGTGCGTGGCTGCATGGTTATCAAGCCGTGGGGATATGGTATCTGGGAAAATATCCGGGATTCCCTTGATACCATGTTTAAAGAGACTGGACATAAAAATGCGTATTTCCCCCTTTTTATTCCCAAGAGTTTTTTACAACGCGAAGCGGAGCATATCGATGGATTCGCCAAGGAGTGTGCGGTGGTCACTCATTCCCGTCTTGAGGCGGATGCGGAGGGTATTCTGCAACCCGCCGGAGAATTGGACGAACCGCTTATTGTTCGTCCTACCTCTGAAACCATTATCGGGGAATTATTTGCCCGCTGGGTACAGTCCTATCGTGATCTTCCTTTATTGATTAATCAATGGGCCAATGTGGTTCGGTGGGAAATGCGACCACGTCTTTTTCTTCGAACCGCGGAGTTTCTTTGGCAGGAGGGGCATACGGTACATGCCACATCGGAGGAAGCTGTTAAAGAAACTGAACTCATTTTACAATTGTATGCAGATTTTGCGGAAAATTGGTTGGCCATGCCCGTGCTTTGCGGAGAAAAAACTGAATCTGAGCGTTTTCCAGGGGCAGAGTCTACTCTCTGCATTGAATCGATGATGCAGGATCGTAAGGCTTTACAGGCAGGAACATCCCATTTCTTAGGGCAGAATTTTTCCAAGGCGTGCGGTATTAAATTTCAAAGTGAAGAAGGGAAAGAGGAATTTGGATGGACGACATCTTGGGGAGTATCCACCCGTTTGATTGGGGGAATGATCATGACCCATGCAGATGATGATGGCCTGGTTGTGCCTCCGAAAGTGGCTCCTACTCATGCAGTGATTCTTCCGGTAACTCCCAAAGAAGAGACCCGATCTCAGGTACTGGAGGCTTGCGAAAAACTAGCGAAAGAGCTAAGGCAGAAAGATTTCTCCGGTGGACATCTTCGAGTAGAGATTGATGACCGCGACCTTCGCGGCGGAGAAAAATATTGGAGTTGGGTAAAGAAGGGGATCCCTCTAACCATTGAGATTGGTCCCCGTGACCTTGAAAAAGGAACTGTTTTTGTGGGCCGTCGAGATCAGGGTGCCCAACGCGAAGGAATGAAACATCAATCATTCGTTGAGCAAGTGCCCAATATCCTCGAAGAGATGCAAACCAACCTGTTCGCCAAGGCCTTGGCTTTTCGTGAGGAGAATACTGAGACGATCGACAGTAAGGATGATCTCTATGCATACTTTACCCCTCAAAATAAATCCAAACCGGAAATTCATGGTGGGTTCGCCCTTGCTCATTGGGATCGTGATCCGCAGTGGGAGGAACAATTGAAAAATGATCTTAAAGTGACGGTCCGTTGCATTCCGGATGAGGGCGGCGAATCAGGCACCTGTATTTTCAGTGGCAATCCAAGTCCCGGACGGGTGGTACTGGCCAAGTCTTACTAATTAGCGAAACTAGACCTTCCCCATGGAAGTCATTACCTCCATCGAAGAAATTCAGCAACTCGCCCACCGGTTAGAAAAGGAAGGGAAAAAGATCGGGTTTGTTCCCACTATGGGATATTTACATAACGGGCATCTTTCTTTGATCGATCTTATTCGTGAACGCTCCGACATCCTGATCCTTTCGATTTTTGTAAATCCGACTCAATTTGGGGTAGGGGAGGATCTGGGGAAATATCCCCGCGATATGGAAAGGGATTTGGAACTATGCAGGGAAAAAAAGGTTGATTATATTTTTGCTCCGCAAACGGATGATATTTATCTCGAAGGAGCGAGCACCTATGTCTCGGAAGAAGGAGTAAGCCAGGGACTCTGTGGAGAGGCACGCCCTACCCATTTCAAGGGGGTCACCACCATTTGTGCCAAGCTCTTCAATCTTGTCCGTCCGGCTCATATAGCCGTAGGTCAAAAGGATGCCCAACAGGTGGTGGTGCTCAAGCGGATGATTCGGGATTTGCATTTCCCGATCGAAGTCGTGATCGGTCCGACCTTACGCGAACCGGACGGTCTTGCCATGAGTTCCCGTAATTCTTACCTCAATGACCGGCAAAGACAGGATGCTCTCCTGATCCATAAAGCTCTGCAGGCTGGGAAACTGTTGGTGGATGAAAAAGGAGTCCGCAATGTTGACCGCGTTAAAGCGGAGCTGATGACAGTTCTACGATCCGGTAGTTTTGTCAGGATTAATTATGCCGAGGTGGTGGACCGGGAGAATATGAAAGCGGAAAAAGAAATTGAACTGGGTCGTTCCATGCTCGTGATTGCTGTCTGGGTGGACAATATCCGTCTTATCGATAATATACTTTTAGGATGAGTAAACGAGTCAAAGCGGAATACGATATGGTAATCGTGGGGAGCGGGATTGCTGGGCTCAGTTTTGCCCTCCAAGTTGCGGAAGCGGGATACCGGGTGGCTATCTTTACCAAAAAAGATAAAGCAGAATCCAACACCAATTACGCTCAGGGAGGAATTGCCGCGGTCACTTCGGCCGGGGATGATCTCGATAAACATGTGGAGGATACCCTGGAGGCTGGGGATGGTCTCTGTGATCCGGAAATCGTACGCGAAATTTTACGGGACGGGCCCGCCCGCATTCAGGATCTTGCGGAAATGGGAGTGGCTTTTTCCAGCCTGGATGATGGACGGATTTCTCTCGGGAAAGAGGGTGGTCACAGTAAACGCCGGGTTTTGCATGTTAAGGATGTCACCGGAAAAGCTATTGAGGAAGCCTTACTATCCAACATTGCTAAGCAGGGGGTGACCTTATTTGAACATTACTTCGCCATCGATCTCGTTACTGCCAAAAAATCCCGCAAACTCGGAGTCAAAGTGGAGGGAAGTGATGATCGTATCCTCGGAATTTATTTTTTCGATGCCAACCGGGACCGGGTGATAACGGTCTCCGCCCCCGTAGTTCTACTTGCTACCGGAGGTGCCGGACAGACTTATCTGTACACCACCAACCCATCCATTGCCACAGGTGATGGGGTGGCCATGGCTTCCCGGTCCGGACTTTCGGCGATGAATTTAGAATTCATGCAATTTCATCCCACGACTTTACATTCCAATGATGGGGATCGCTTCCTCATTACCGAGGCAGTTCGGGGCGAAGGGGTGAAATTAATTGATTCACGGGGAAAACCCTTTCTAAAAAAATATCACCCGCTGGCCGACTTGGCCCCACGCGATGTGGTGGCTCGGGCGATCGACCGGGAAATGAAACGTTCAGGTTCTCCCTATGTCCGTCTCGATACTCCAAGGATGAAAGGGGATTTTCCGGATCGTTTTCCTAATGTTTACGAGAACTGCCTGAAAAAAGGAGTGGATGCGCTTACTGAACCCATCCCAGTCGTTCCTGCGGCTCATTATTCCTGTGGGGGCATACCCACCGAGCTTGACTGTTCCACCAAACTCAAAGGCCTGTATGCATGTGGGGAAGTTGCTTGCACAGGGCTCCACGGAGCTAACCGTTTGGCTAGTAATTCGTTGCTCGAAGCGGTGGTCATGGCTCATCGTGGAGCGGAAGCGGTTTGTACCTTTTTGGAATCCCGAAACAAAACCAAAGTTTCCCTGCCCGAGTGGGTGGACGGGGATGTTCCGGCTTCCGATGAACGCGTGGTCCTTTCTCATAATCTGGATGAATTGAAACGTACGATGTGGGATTATGTGGGCATTGTCCGCTCGACCAAACGCCTGGAACGGGCCCGTTCCCGACTGCGTAATTTGGAGCGCGAGATCAATGAGTACTATTGGAATGCTAAGGTCGATCTTTCCCTGCTCGAAGTTCGTAACCTAGTTTGCGTGGCCGAACTAATCGTACGATCTGCCCTCAAACGGCAAGAAAGCCGCGGTCTTCACTACACGCTCGATTATCCCGATCTCGCGGAAGAAGCGGTCAATACCCTGGTTGCTCCTCTTCGCCGCTAGTTAATGAAAAGCAAGGTGGTTGGCAAAATTGGATTGGTTGGCCCCGGTGCAGTCGGTGGGTATTACGGAGGCTTGCTTGCCCTGTCTGGGCAGGATGTGCATTTTCACTTTCGCAGCTCCTATGATTCCGTTCAGGAAAATGGGCTCTGGCTGGTCCATCACGGTCAGGGTTGCCGACGTGAACCAGTGGATGGACTGCATGCCCATGCCAGCACCGAATCGATCGGGGTTTGCGACTGGGTCATTGTCGCCAGCAAAGCAACCGCCAATTCCACTCTGCCCGATTTGATTGGTCCACTAGTTGGGGAACATACCCGCCTGCTCACCTTACAGAACGGCATGGGTAATGCGGAAAACCTGGCAGATGCCTTTGGGCATGACCGTACTATTCTTGCCGGACTCTGCTTCACCTGTATCAACCGGACATCCCCTCATGTGATCGAGAGCCTGCTTCCCGGGTATGTTCAGTTTGGGGAGTGGGGTAAGCCCATTTCGGAAGAGGCCAGGGCGATGGTCCAGGCTTTTCATTCCGCAGGTGTGCGGGTGAGAGAATCGGAATCCTTGGATGAAGCTCTCTGGCGAAAGCTCTGCTGGAATATCCCCTTCAATGGATTGGCCATCGCTGGTGGGGGGATCACCACCGATCTGATTCTTGCCGATCCTATCCTTACCCAATGTGCTCGTGATCTCATGTTCGAAGTTCAGGCAGGGGCTAAGGCTTATCATATTGAGATCGAGAATTCGTTTTTGGACCGTCAGTTCGAACTCACCGAACCGATGGGACCCTACAAACCCTCCAGTCTGATTGATTTTCTCGATGGGAAACCAGTGGAGATCGATGCGATCTGGGGAGAAGCTTTGCGTCGAGGAGAAGCCAAGGGAGTAGCGATGCCGGAACTCGAAAAATTGAACCAACAGCTCAGGGAAGCCGTTGGCTGACAATCAGGTCGAATCTTTTTGAGTGTATTTCTCGCTCCTAATAAACCTCTTTAATTACATCAAAAAAATTTCTTTGTAACCTTAAATCCGGCTTGCGGAGAATTTCTCTCTGCTATGCAATTTAAGGAATGAGAATATTATCAGCCCTTCTATTACTCTTTTCTTTTTCACTGTTTGCACAAGAAAAGCCTAAGGCCTTTGTGGACGGGTTCTCAGGAACGGGATGGGTAACTCTTATGGAAAAAGATTTTGCTCAGGTCAATTGCGATCCAGATACTTTTCTGTTTGGAGAGAAACCAGGCACCATGCATTGTACGGGTAATCCGTTTGGTGGATTACGATCCGTGAAAATATATAAGAATTTGGAAATGGTTTTGGAGTGGAGACACAATAAATATTCGGGAAATGCGGGAATCTTTATCTGGTGTCCACGAAAAGTGCTCAATACTTTGCCCCGTGGAAGGTTGCCACAGGGAATCGAGATTCAAATCCTCGATCTTGGATATGAAGAAAATTTCCTGAAGAATAAAAAGAAACGATCCGATTGGTTTACGAGTCATGGAGATGTCTTCCCAGTGGGTGTCGGTAGAATGAAAGCAATGAACCCGGAACTGACCTACACCGAGAATGGGGATACCTGGAAAGTGGGTAAGCCAACCAGTGCCCGATCTTTTCCGACCAAGCGGTTGACCCGTCCGCATGGGGAGTGGAATCATTATTATTTTCGGGCGATCAATGGAGAAGTTCGTCTCTGGGTCAATGGAGAGGAAGTATCAGGCGGATATGAGTGCAAACCAAGCGAGGGACACCTGGTGATGGAATCGGAAGGGGCACCGATTGACTTTCGGGGAATGCGTCTCCGGGAACTTCCCTAATCCACAACATTTATAACCAAACAAAATTTATGAAAAATTCAATTATGATTCTTTTTCTTCATTCCTTTGGCTTTGTTTGGGCCGAGAATTGGCCTGCCTGGCGAGGAGCGGATGCTTCGGGGGCAGTGGAATCAGGAGATTATCCGGCTGAATTAAATCAGAATAACAACCTGCTCTGGAAATCGCCCCTGCCGGAGAAGGGATGCTCGACCCCGATCGTTTGGGAGAATTCCGTTTTTCTGACCAGTCCGGTTGATGGGGAGGATGCGGTTCTCGGGTTTTCGATGAATGGGGAACAAGTCTGGCAGACAACCATCGGTCCGGAAAGAAAAGGGAAGCATCTCAATGGTTCAGGGAGCAATCCATCGGTGGTCACGGATGGATCGAACTTGTATGCTTTGTTCAAGAGTGGAAATTTGGCCTGTTTAAATATGGCCGGAAAAATTCTCTGGAAGAAAGATTTATCTAGCTATGGGAAGGATACCCTGTATTGGGATTTTGGGACTTCTCCGTTGCTTACAAGTGAGCACTTGGTTGTGGCCCTGATGAGAAAGGGAAATTCCTGGCTCCTTGCATTTGACCCGAGGACGGGAGAGGTTGCCTGGACAAAGGAAAGAAATTATCAAACCCCGCCGGAGTGTGATCATAGTTATGCCACCCCCACCTTGATCAAACATAAGGGGAAGGAAGCGATCTTGGTCTGGGGGGCGGAAAGATTATCGGCTCATTCCGCCAAGGATGGAGAAATGTTCTGGGTATCGACCGGATTTAATCCCAAACAAAAAAAGAACTGGGTGGTGGTTGGTTCCCAGGTAGTGGCCGGAAATATTGCGATTGTTCCCTACGGGCGGGGAACGCATATGAAAGGGATTCGCATGGGAGGGAAGGGAGATGTGACGGAATCCAATCTTTTGTGGTCGCGTACGAATACCGGATGTTTCGTGCCAACTCCAGCGGTGGCTCATGGAAAGCTCTTTGTTTTACGGGATCGCGGAGAAGTTCACTGTATTGATCCAAAAACCGGAAAGAGCCATTGGGAGGATGCGTTTCCGCGGGCCAGTTCCAGTTATTATGCCTCCCCGACGGTCGCTGGGGATTTGCTCTATGCTCCACGAGAGGACGGAGTGATCCTGGTTGCGGATATTTCCAAAGGGTTTAAGTTTCTCGGAGAATTTGATATGGGCGAACGGGTGATTGCATCCCCCGTGCCGGTGAATGATCAGATTCTAATCCGCGGAGAAAAGCACCTGTTGTGTTTTAGTAAGAAGATTTAAAATTTCCCGAATTTTTCTCTAATCGCTGACATATCCGGAAGTTCCGCCGTCATTGTCCTGAAAAATAGTCCGTAGGTCGGTCAGGCTCGGCTTGGACAGAACCGGTTTGATGTAATTGTTAAACAGGGCGTAGCCCAGAGGGTTGTTTTGCTGAACACCGGAGGGAGTTCTGGCATTGTCATTCCACTCGGGGGCAAGAGTGCCGTTTTCCCAAAATTCCTGCCCATACTCCCACATGCCGAAATTGAGAAGGTAGAGATACTCCTTACTGATCAGACGGTAAGTTTCAGGGGAATCAATATTTCCATCCATGTAATCTCTCAGGCTGAAAACTCCGTTATCCACTGCTTCTTTCATGGCGTAATAGAGTCCGCTTGTCTGCCAACCGCTTTGTGTCTCTGAGTCCCACTTTAGGGCGTTTCGGGACCCGTTCACTGCACCCGGCACACCATAGAGATGAATCGTATGCATCAGATGCTCCAATACCTCGGCGATATCATAATTACCCACCGTATTGACTGCCCCGTCACTGCTGTTTCGATACCAAACCATGTCGTTCATCAAGTAGTTATTCAGGTTTCGGTAACCGCTGTATGATTCAATTCCGTTATCCGTTAAGGGATTGGGAGAGTAATCGCTACCTCCTCCATAGGCTAATCGTTGAGCCGCGGGATATCCTGCATGCCAAGTGCCGGATGTGCCTTGAAGGACTTGAATCATCCTCTCCTGTGATGGGATATCAATTTCTGCATCGTTTGGATCGGTGAGCAATTTTACGGTCTGGGCGATTTTCTTAGCCCATTCATCGGGTATGGCAATTTGTCCACCCACTGCCCCAGCCACAAATAGTTGGAGACCATTGATTTCAAGAGAACGGTCGAACCAACTTGAGATGTTATAATTTGAAGTGATTGCACCACTCGAATAATACGCGGAAGTGTAGGCAGCAGATGCGTTCTGACTAAACTCGGCAACCAATTCGGATGGAGAAGACCACTTTTTTGTTTCTGCCCGATAGAAGCCAGGCAGGGGAAGATAGTAACGCCAATCTTTGATTTCATTCACATAAACCCATGGGTAAATGGATGAAGTAGTCCATAGCCACTTGAGATTGGGATTGTACATCCAGAAGTTTTCAGGGTTAGCCGATGGTATGTACAGCCATCCAAGATTTGTCTGATATGTCCAGGGATTAGATGATTCAAAATAGACTCCCAGCCAGGAACTCTGATACCAATTTGAAGAACCAAGGTGGGTAGAAGTGGGTAAGATGGAAGAAGTGTTCGCTTTGAGGGAGCAGGCAAATAACAGGAGGGCAATCCGAAGGAATTTCATTGATTTAGGCTAGTGTAAGTTTTTATTTACACAATCAGCATCGCATCGCCATAGGAGAAGAAACGATAGTCTTGGGCTATGGCTTCGGCGTAAATCTTTTTCAGCATTGGTAGCCCATCCGGTTTGCCTGGTGCTAGAAAGGCGGCGACCAGGCAGAGCAGGGTGGATCCGGGTAGATGAAAATTGGTCAGTAAATGATCGACCCCCAGAAAAGAATAGGGAGGACGGATAAACAATTGGGCTTCGGCCCGGGTGGGAGATTTTAATTCCGAATCATCCGTGGCCAGGTAGTGCTCAATCGTACGCACACAGGTGGTGCCAATGGCGAGACGGTTTTGGGAGGGGTCACGCAGGACGGATTTAGTGGATGGATCAAGGAAATATTCTTCAGCATGCATCGGATGATCTTCCACCTTTTCGGTTTCGATGGGGCGGAAGGTGCCCAGACCGACGGAGAGGGTGAGATCGTGAATGGTGTGTCCATCGTTTTGCAGTTTTTTCAATATCTCCGGAGTAAAGTGTAAACCGGCGGTCGGGGCAGCCACGGCACTACGGTTCTCATTTTTAGCATAGACAGTTTGGTAACTTTCTTCGTCTGCTTTGTCTGCGGGGCGACGGACATAGGGGGGGAGGGGGAGCGAGCCTAATCGTTGAGCAAGAGCGGGAGGGTCGGAGTCTTTGGGCAGGTCGAACTTCACCAAGTATTCTCCGGATATCAGACTTTCGATGACCTTGGCCGAGTATTCATTTGCCAGACCAAAGGTACCAGTCTTGGCAGTCTTGCCTCCTGGTTTAAGGAGGCATCGCCAGGTAGTGTCGGGAGGATCAGCAGGTCGGAGGAGTAGGCACTCCACTTTGCCACCGGTTGGACGTTCCCCGGGCAGGCGGGCTTTGAGCACGGAAACATCGTTGCGTAGAATCGAAAGCTGTGGAGGCAGTAGATCTGGTAATTCGTGAAAGAGGTGATGGGCAATCTTGCCTGACTTCCGCTCGAATACGAGCAGGCGGGACTGATCGCGTCGTTTGGAGGGCGACTGGGCGATCCGGTCGGGGGGAAGATCGTATTGGAGTTCGGAAGTAAGCATCTTGGCAGTTCTATGAAAAGCGCATCGACAAGCGATGGGCAATTTCCTAACTTTTAAATTTTATCGATTTTATAACCATAACCCCCTTTTTCCATGTCTGAATCCAACGATCTCGTCCAGCCTCCCGCTTCTATATCCGAAAATGCCTACCTGAAGAATATGGAGGATTACCAAGCCATGTACCAAAAAAGTATCGAAGACCCGGATGGTTTTTGGTCGGAAGTGGCAGATGATTTTCACTGGTATTCCAAATGGGATGAGGTATGTGGATACAATTATGACCGTAGGGAAGGTCCAATTTCAATCGAATGGTTTAAAGGGGCAAAGACCAATGTCTGCTACAACTGTGTGGACAGGCATCTGGCGACACGAGCTCAAAAGACTGCAATTATATGGGAGGGGAATGAACCGGGGGAAGATAAGACCATATCCTACCGTGAATTACATGAGCAGGTTTCCAAGTTTGCCAATGTCTTAAAAAGCAGGGGTGTGAACAAGGGGGATCGGGTATCGATCTACATGCCTATGGTTCCGGAAGCTGCGGTTGCCATGCTTGCCTGTGCCCGGATCGGAGCGGTGCACTCGGTTGTGTTTGGAGGTTTTTCGGCAGAGGCCCTCGCCGACAGGATCGTGGATTCAAGTTGCAAGACTTTGATTACAGCCAATGGAACTTTTCGCGGTGCCAAAGCAATTCCGATGAAACCCAATGCAGATCAGGCGATGAAGCGTGCATCAGATCAAATGGGAGAGCCTGTGGAGACTTGTATTGTGGCTCGCCGGGTGGCGGAGGATTCTGGAATCACTTGCGATATGCAGGATGGTCGGGATCTTTGGTGGGATGAGGCGATGACTGATGCATCCAATGATTGTCCATGCGAAGAGATGGATGCGGAAGATCCTCTGTTTGTCCTCTACACATCAGGTTCCACGGGACAACCGAAGGGTGTCATGCATACTTCTGGAGGCTACATGGTCTACACTGCTACCACTCATAAGTACATTTTTGATTACCATGAAGAGGATGTATATTTTTGTGCCGCGGATATCGGATGGATCACCGGACACTCGTACATCTTATACGGTCCATTGGCCAATGGTGCGACCACCACGATGTTTGAGAGTATTCCGACATATCCAAATCCTGACCGCTATTGGCAAGTGATTGAAAAATGGAAAGTGAACCAATTTTATACGGCACCTACGGCCATACGTGCGATTGCGGCTGCCGGGGAAGAATGGCCTGGAAAGTATGACATGCCCAGTTTGAGAATCCTTGGAAGTGTGGGCGAACCGATCAATCCGGAAGCTTGGCGTTGGTACCACCGAAATGCAGGAAAGGAGAGGTGTCCGATCGTAGATACCTGGTGGCAAACTGAAACTGGAGGCATCCTGATTTCACCACTCCCAGGAGCTACACCCTTAAAGCCAGGTTCGGCCACTTTTCCATTTTTCGGTGTAAAACCAGTTATTCTTGAGCCACAAAGCGGAGAAGTTATCGAAGGGAATGATGTGAGCGGAATTCTGGCAATGGAAGCCCCGTGGCCCGGACAAATGCGGACTATTTATGGAGATCATAAACGATTTGAGGAGACTTATTTTGATCAATATAGAGGCTATTATTTTACCGGTGATGGATGCCGGAGAGATGAGGACGGGTACTATTGGATAACCGGGCGGGTTGACGATGTAATCAATGTCTCCGGTCATAGAATGGGTACAGCTGAAGTCGAAAGTGCATTGGTTGCGCACAAACATGTGGCAGAATCTGCAGTCGTTGGATTTCCCCATGAAGTCAAAGGGGAAGGTATTTACGCCTATGTTACCCTTAATGCAGGAATTGAATATACTGAAGAATTGCGAGGAGAACTTAAGCAGCAGGTTCGTTCGGTTATTGGACCCATTGCGACTCCGGATGTAATTCATTGGGCTCCATCGCTTCCCAAGACCCGTTCGGGAAAGATTATGCGAAGAATTTTACGAAAGATTGCAACCGATGAAACGGATCAGATTGGAGATGTCTCTACTTTAGCCGATCCATCCGTAGTCGAGAGTCTAATTGCGAATAGGTGAATAAAAGTTTTTCTTGGCACTCGCCAAGGAAAGAAATTTCGTTCATGAAAATTAAATAAGCATGAAAATTTATCTAAACGGAGATCTTGTGGATAAGGAAATGGCCATGGTGTCAGTTTTTGACCATGGTCTGCTTTATGGAGACGGAGTATTCGAGGGAATTCGTCTTTATGATGGTTGTGTTTTCAAATTGGATGAACACTTGGAACGGTTGGAATATTCCGCCAAAGCAATCTTGCTTGAACTGCCTATGAGTCGTCAGCAATTTGCTGATGCAGTTTGTGAGACTTGTCGGGAAAATAAATTATCTAATGGATATGTCCGGTTGGTTGTTACCCGTGGGGTTGGCCATTTGGGATTAACCCCTGATGGATGTGGCCCTCCAAGTGTCATTATCATTGCTGATGAAATCCAACTTTACCCTGAAGAACTTTATGAAAAGGGTCTGAAAATTATTTCAGTCCCAACTCGTAGAATTAATGCATCTGCTTTACCTCCTGCGGTTAAGAGCCTGAATTACTTAAACAATATCCTCGCTAAAATTGAAGCCAAGAAAGTGGGTTTCCAAGAAGCCCTGATGCTCAATGATAAAGGAGAAATTGCAGAGTGCACCGGAGACAATGTATTCGTTTTAAGCAAAGGCGTATTGTACACTCCACCTTTAGACGCTGGATCTCTTCGTGGCATCACCAGAGGTGCGGTTATGGACATTGCAGTAGAATTGGGCATCCCATGTCGTGAACAAGCTCTTACACGTTATGATCTTTGGACTGCAGAAGAGTGCTTTCTTACGGGGACTGCGGCTGAAGTGATTCCCTGCGTAGAGGTTGATCACAGGAAAGTTGGAAGCGGTGAGCCAGGTCAAACCACTCGGGATTTTATTGCTAAGTTTAGAAAAAATGTCCGAGAGGATGGGATGAAGTTGTGATTAGAATCGAAATCTATCCATTTTTGAGTAAAATGTCTTTTGGCATATCATATGCGTTGTCTTTTACTGAGTTTTCTCATAATTTATGAATCTCCTTACTTAACTTAATATGAAGTGTCATCATTGCGATAATCAAGCCACGGTCCATCTCACCCAAATTCTTAATGGGCAGATGCACAAGATGGACTTATGTGAAAGCTGTGCTCAGGCAAATGGTGTAACCAACCCAGAAAACCTTTCAATAGGAAATTTAATGGAGTCCACCGAGAATGCTAGTGAAGCACCTGCTGGTTCAATGGTTTGTGAGTCTTGTGGTACGACTCATCAGGACTTCAAAAAAGGAGGACGGCTTGGATGTGATGCCTGTTATCATGTTTTTCGTCCGATCTTGGACCCACTACTTGAAGGTATGCATGCGGGTACCCAGCATCTTGGGAAAATTCCCTCTGGTTCTGAATCCCGTGTACGTTTTGAGCAATCCGTTGATCAATTGAAAAAGGAGTTGCTCACAGCGATCGAGAATGAAGATTTTGAAAAAGCCGCCGAATTTAGAGACCAATTAAAAATTCTGGAAAACGAAGCCAAGGTATAGATATTTTTATGTTTCACGATCTGCTCAGTAAATTTGGCTCATCCAAAAGAAAGCCCAAGAGCATACCGGTTACCTTAAGCACCCGTGTTCGCTTGGCTCGGAACCTCAAAGAATACCCGTTTCCAGGAAAAGCAGAAGAAGGACAACGAAGAGCCGTTTTATCCAAGTGCATGGATGCAATGACAGATATGGATTCGTTGAAAGAAAGCACCTCTCTGGAAGTGGATGACCTGAGCGAATTAGATCGGCAGATTTTGGTTGAGAAGCATCTGATTAGTCCTGAACTTTCGCAGGTTGATGAAGGCTCAGGTATTGTTCTTTCAAGTGATCGGAACTGTTGTGTAATGATTAATGAGGAAGATCATCTGAGAATTCAGGTTTTGCAACCAGGGCTAGAATTTGAAAAGGTCTGGCAGCGGGCAGATGAATTAGATTCTGGAATCGAATCTCATGTAAATTATGCCTACGATTGTGAGTTGGGATTTCTTACTGCATGCCCCACAAATTTGGGTACTGGTTTACGGGCATCTGCCATGATGCATCTTCCCGGCTTGGTCATGTCCAAGAATATGGACAAGGTGATTAATGCTGTTAACCAGCTTGGAATTGCGGTTCGTGGTTTGTTTGGCGAAGGCTCAGATGCAAGCGGTAGTATTTTTCAAATTTCCAATCAGCAAACTCTTGGCGAATCAGAAGGTGCTATTATTGACCGTTTGAATGAAACTTTAAAAAACATTGTTCGTCAGGAAAATTTTGCCAGAAAAAAACTTATGCAAGATGACGGATTACGATTAATTGATAAAATCAGCCGATCTGTTGGTGTCCTCAAATCTTGCCATCTGATGCAAAGCTCTGAGGCGATGGATTTACTCTCTTTGATCCGTTTGGCCACTGATTTCAATATGCTTCCAGAACGATTTCGTTCGCTTGCTGATCGAATGTTTATTGAGATTCAACCCGGTCATGTGCAATTATCCGCCGGTAAGCCAGTTGAACCATCCGACCGCGACCGCTTGCGGGCGGAATTATTACGGAAAGAATTCACCCGAATGCCTCAGTTAAACCTTGATGGAGCAAGTTGACTTCTGGTCCAACGGGTGGTAGAAATCTTACTATGTCTGAACCAATGAGTAATTTCACCCCTCGTGCCCAACAGGTGTTGGCCCTGGCACGGAAGGAAGCTGATCGATTTCACCATAATTATGTGGGCACGGAACACTTACTTCTCGGTCTGATTAATCTGGGACAGGGTGTAGCAGTTAATGTCTTGCAAAAGATGGGACTCGACCTTGATTCAGTTAGACAGGCAGTTGATGAGCAGGTGGGACTTGGCCCGGAAGCAAAACCTTCTGGCAATGTGCCTTACACTCCCCGTGTTAAAAAAGTTTTGGCTCTGGCAGGTAAGGAAGCCAAGGGGCTCAACCATAGCTATGTTGGTACGGAACATATACTTTTGGGATTACTTCGTGAAGGAGAGGGCGTGGCAGCACGGGTGCTTAAATCCCTTGATGTGGATGTTGAACGCTGCCGTAATGAAATTCTTTCAGAACTCGATCCCAACTTTGCCTCCACAGATGAGGAAGAAGCTTCTGTTGTGGGAGGTGGGGAGAGTGAAGAAAAAGGAAAGGATGTCAAAACACCCGCTCTTAAAGCATTTGGTCGTGATCTTACTGAGATCGCCAGAAAAGGGGAGATGGATCCAGTTGTCGGACGAGAACAGGAAATTCGCAGAGTTACTCAGATTCTTTGTCGAAGAACCAAAAATAACCCAGTTTTAATTGGTGAAGCCGGGGTTGGTAAAACGGCCATTGTTGAAGGACTGGCTCAGCAAATTGCATCGGGCATGGTCCCGGAAAATTTAATTGATAAAAAAGTGGTGACATTAGACCTTGCTTTGATGGTTGCGGGTACCAAATACCGTGGACAATTTGAGGAACGTATCAAGGCGGTGATGGACGAACTGAAGAAGTCCAAGAATATTATAATCTTTATCGACGAGCTTCACACCATCGTTGGTGCAGGCGCGGCTGAGGGAGCGATGGATGCATCCAATATTTTCAAACCGGCTTTATCCAGAGGTGAACTTCAGTGCATCGGTGCGACCACACTTTCGGAATACCGTAAGTTTATCGAAAAAGATTCAGCCTTGGACCGTCGTTTTCAATCAGTAAAAGTAGAAGCGCCTTCCGTGGATGACACCATTCTTATACTTAAGGGAATTCGTTCTAAATACGAAGAGCACCACAATGTTAATTTTTCTGACAAATCACTCGAAGTAGCAACAAAGCTTACTGATCGATATGTGACTGGACGTTTTCTTCCTGACAAAGCAATTGACGCCCTTGACGAGGCAGGAGCAAGATCCCGCATGGAAACGATGCAACGTCCGCCTGAAATTGAACATTTATCGGATGAAATTAAAGAGGTTTGTGCTCTTAAAGAGTCTGCTATCTCTGATCAAAATTTTGAAGAAGCAGCTGAAGCCCGAGATAAAGAAAAAAAGTTACGGGCTAAGAGAGAGCGTGTATTAGAAAAATGGAAGAAATCTCGAGAGGAAGAACGTGCCACGGTTGATGAGGATGATATGCTCCAAGTTGTCGCAGATTGGACAGGGATTCCACTCAGTCGAATGGAAGCCAAGGAGTCCAAAAAGCTTCTAAAATTAGAAGCTGATTTACGCGAACATGTTGTAGGTCAGGATTTTGCCACTGAAGTTGTTGCCAAAGCCCTCCGCCGTTCCCGAGCTGACCTTAAAGACCCAAAACGTCCTATCGGTTCGTTTATGTTCTTAGGACCCACAGGGGTAGGAAAAACTCACCTAGCTAAAATTTTAGCCGAGCGTATTTTTGGAGATCAAGAAGCATTGGTTCAAATTGACATGTCCGAGTATATGGAGAAGCATGCCGTTTCTCGAATGATCGGATCGCCTCCCGGATATGTTGGTTACGATGAAGGTGGCCAATTAACCGAAGCTATCCGCAGGAAACCTTATGCGGTTATTTTGTTCGATGAGATTGAGAAAGCACACCCTGATGTTGCCCAAGTTCTGCTGCAAATTCTTGAGGATGGTAGACTTACGGATAGTCTAGGGAGAAAAGTTGATTTTCGAAACACAATTCTGATAATGACATCCAATGTAGGTGCCCATATTCTTCAGCGTAATACATCCATGGGTTTTTCGATTGGGGACGCAGAACATGATTTTGATAACACGAAGGACAAAATCATGGATGAGGCTAAGAAAAGCTTTAAGCCAGAATTCCTGAACCGCTTGACTGAGATTGTTATTTTCCGCCCCCTTGCCAAGGAGAGTATGAACGAGATCGTGGAATTGGAATTGGAGAAAGTATCCCAAAGACTTAAAGATCGTAAGCTAAAGATCGAAGTTACGGATGAAGCCAAAGACTTTTTGGTTGAAAAAGGCTACGATGAAAAGTTTGGTGCCCGTCCATTAAGGCGTGCTGTCGAGAGATATTTGGAAGATACGCTTGCGGAAGAATTACTTTCCGGAAACTTACGCAAGAACAAACCCATTAAAGTTATCCTTTCCGAGGATGAGGAAAAGGGCTTGTGCTTCGAGCAGAAAAAAAGCGGTAAGGAAAAAGTTTCCGTCTCAGAACCCTCGAAGGAAGATGGTGAGACGAAAAAAGAAAAGTCCTAATCCATATTTATTTCCTCTACCCCAATTTCCTGTATTGGATAGTTTATTTTATGCAAAAAACCCTTATACTCCTAAAACCAGACTGCTTGGATAATAAAGTTGTTGGCCAAGTAATTGGCCGCTTTGAAGAAAATGGCTATGTGATTAAAGCTAGCAAAATGCTTCAATTGGATGATGCTTTGCTTCGTGAACATTACGCTCATGTTGCAGATTTGCCTTTTTTTCCTGAAATTGCCGCATTTATGAGCTCCCGTCCAGTTATGGCTCTCATCCTCGAAGGGAATGATGTTATCCAGGGAATTCGGGATCTACTTGGCCCCACAGATTCGCACGCAGCTCCAGCTGGTACCATTCGTGGGGATTTAGGAACAGACAGGATGAAAAATGTGGTTCATGCTTCCGACAGTGAGGAATCTGCGCTAGCTGAAATCGATCGATTTTTCAATTCGGAAGAGGTTTTTTCCTGACCCTTGCGATTTTTACACCAATAGTCCGTTCGACAGTTGGACAACTCCTATAGATTCCTGGCTTTCAATCTGACTTGGTAAGCAAGCAAACTGCATGAGCAGCAATGCCTTCTGCCCGGCCCAAGGATCCAATTTTTTCATGAGTAGTTGCTTTTATTCCTACCAAATTTGGATCGATACATACAAGAGTGGAAATTTTCTCTTTCATGGAAGGCAAATAACTTGATAGCCTGGGCTTTTGGGCAATAATAGTTATGTCAATATTTGAACATTGAAAACCGACTTTCTTAGCTTCCTCGACTGCTCTCTCTAAAATGATAGATGAATCCATATCTTTATAATCGGGATCGTCGTCAGGAAACCAATTTCCGATATCGGGCAGGGCCACTGCGCCGAGAATGGCATCTGCAAGAGCATGGATGACACAGTCAGCGTCGGAATGGCCTAGCA
>MDTB01178932.1_pt1 | contig 24865 bp, 23 predicted proteins | sample 811161 | NCBI WGS metagenome assembly MDTB01 (sample SAMN05326650, study PRJNA326480) | marine metagenome | isolation source: seawater | place: Mediterranean Sea | collected 2009
AAATTACTTGCAAAATCTTTTATATATTTTGGACTATTTTCCGAAACATGCCAAATTTGATTATTTTTAAATTTTTTTTTTTCAAAATTTAATGAGTCAGATATTATTTTTGTAACAAAATTCACATTTGAAAAATCTCTCTTTTCGTAAGGATTTTTTATAAGAAAATCTTTATTTAATTTAATCGCTTTTAGTAAAGAGGGGAAAAGTCTTCTTTCGTTTTCTCCAATTCCATAAGTTGGAAATATTCTCATTATTCTAACTTTGCAATTAAATTTTTTTGCTAGTTTTTGACATTGATCACTAAAAATAGCTTTACTTAACCCATAATCATTTTCTGGAATTCTATTCGAGTTTACTGAAAGTTTTTTGTTACTATTAATCAGTTCACCATATTCTGAAGAAGTGCTAATTACTAGCCATTTTTTACATCCTGATTTGATTGCATTTTTAAAAAGATTTAAAGATTTAAAAACATTAGTTTCGTAAATATTTTTTGAAAAATTAGTATTAACACCTTCAGCTGCAAAATGAACTAAGATGCTACTTTTAGATAATTCTTTACTCCAATCTTTATCCAGATCTCCAATTAAACATTTGATATTTCTCTGTAATGAAAAAATATTTTTTTTTTTTCTCATTTGAGCATAAATAAATTTTCCGTCATTTGCAGCAAATTCTGCAAATTTTTTCCCTATAAATCCAGAAGCTCCTGTTAAAAAAATTTTCATCTAAATTTTTTTTCTAAATAGATTATTTACTTTTCTTATAACAAAATAAAAAATTGAAAAATAAACATTTGGAAATAATAAATTATTTACAAAATGTTTTTTAAAATTTAAATATTCTATGCCTTTAACTTTTGATGAAATAAGAATTTTTATAAGATAATTAGAAAAATTTCTTAATGCAAAATTTTTACAGTATAAATAACGTAATAAAGGAAGGCCTTGTATTCTATAAAAATCTAATAATTCCGGCAGCCTTATTATTTCAACAAACTCATAATAATTTTTCCATTCCCTGTATCCAATAATATTAATGCTTAAAGGCCTAGAACATATGTAAGCTTTTGAATTTTTAAATGCATATGCGTTAACAACGGGGAAAAAACATGTATTTTCAAAATTAGACCAAATTTTTTTATCGTCTAATTTTTTTATATCAACTTTTTTACTAGACTGAATCCATTTTGAGGTTTTAAAAACTATTAAAAATATTCCAATTAAAAACTCCCATGAAATATTTGGATCAATCAAATCCCAAAAGTGAACAATTTTATCCTCTTTAACTTTAGAGAGATGTTGAAGATTTATAAATTGTAATTCTAAAGTATTAAAAGGTTTAGATGACTGACTTATTATATCAGAATTTAAATAATAAGAATTGAGGAAAAATATTTCTATATTTAGGTTAGATTTTAAAATTTTTGATAGAATATTAAATGTATCTGGGAGAACTAAATCGTCATCTCCAATTATCCAGGAATATTTTCCTTTTGCTAAATCTACAACTTTCATTGCATTTTTGGCGAAACCGATATTTTCAGAGTTTTCGGAATAATTAATATTTAATTTAGTTCGATATTTTTCAATAATACTTTTTGTATTATCTTTGGAGTTGTTATCAGAAATACAAACCTCAAAATCATGCAATTTGTATTTTTGTTGGGAAATTAAAATAGAATTTAAACAATTATCTAGTTGTTCTGCTCTGTTAAAAGTTGGAATACAAATAGATAATAGCATTTAACGATATTAGTATTTATAAGACAATTCTTTAAAACTTTGGTTCAAGTAATACTTGTAGTTGGTTTTATTGATTAAATGAAATCTTGGAAGCAAGAATATTAACTTACCTCCTGACATTAAATACTTTAATTCTTGCTTTATAACTTCTTTTCTAAAAGACCATATTAAAACTATTAAATAATCTGGTTTTTTTTCCCTCATTTTTTGCTTAGAGATTATCTTAATATTTGAACCGGGCGTAAATTTTGATTTTTTCTTAATACTTCCATCACAAATTTCTTTAATTTGATTATTTGTAACTTCACAATGGTTTAAAACTACATTTCCTTTGGTAGAGGCACCATAAGCTATTAGTTTTTTTTTAGAGTTAAGTTTTAAAAACATTTGTAACAATAATTTAACTTTCTTTATTCTATTGTTAAATTTAATATATGATTTTTTTGAAATCTTTTTTTCTTGAAGCAATAATTTTTTTATTTTATTTTTTTTAGATTTTCTATTGCTATCATTTCTTGTGCAAAATATTTCTATACTCCCCCCATTAATTTCGTTTATCTTATAGTCAATTATTTTAAGATTATTATTTTCAGCTATTTTTTTAAAAGAAGTAAGACTGTAATATGCAACATGTTCGTGACAAATTTGATCATAAGTTAAATTTTTTATCATTAAGGGTAAATATGAAATTTCTAAAACCCAAACACCGTTTTTTTTTAATAGATTAAAAATATCTGAACAAAATAAGTTTGGATTAATCACATCATAAAACATTGCAAAAGAAGTAATCAGGTCAAATTTTTTTTCATTATCAATATTTTTTTTGGAAAAAAAATCAAATATCAAATTAATATTTTTTTTATATTTTTTTTTAAATTTCTCTGCAGATGGATCTACTCCTAATAAATAATTTGACTTAGTAAATTGATTTAAAAAAGTTCCATCATTGCTGCCTATATCTAATATACTTGAATTATTATTGATAATTTTTGTTTTTTTTAAATATTTTACTTTTTTTTTTATGTGATTAATCATAAATTGGCTTAGTGAAGTACTATACTCATAATTATCACCAAACATTTTATCTATTTTAGCTTTTTCACCTAGTTGAACTAAATTACATGCTTTGCATTTGAAAAGATTTAAAGAATATTTTTTTAAATTTAGTTTTTTTTTTGAATAAAAGATACCGCTTAAAGGTTGCTTGCCTATTATAACAATTAATTCTAATTTTTTTGCTTTACAATTAATACAACTTAACATTTTTTCTATAAATTTCTCGAAGAACGTCTCTATCTCTTATAGTATCCATGCACTTCCAAAAGCCTTTATGCTTATATGCTGCAAGTTCTTTTTTTTTACAAAGATCCTCGAGAGGTTTTTGCTCTAAAATATCTTTATCTTTTGTAATATATTTAAAAAATTTATGACTAGAAACAAAGAAGCCACCATTAATCCAACCTTTTTTTACTTGAGGTTTTTCTTTGAAAGATTTTACGAGAGTTTTGTCTAAAATAATTTCTCCAAATCTAGCAGGGGGATGAACAGCTGTTACAGTTAAAATCTTCTTTTCTTTATCATGAAATTTCAAAAGCTTTCTGATATTAATATTTGAGACACCGTCTCCATAAGTAAACAAAAATTTTTCATCTTTTTTAATATATTTTTCTAATCTTTTTAATCTACCACCTGTCATTGTATTAAGACCTGTGTCAACAATCTTTACATTCCAATCCTTAATTTTTTTCTTAAAATAATTTTTAATTATATTTTTCTTGTAACCTGCTGCAACTATAAAATCACTTATTCCAAATTTACTATAATGATTCATTATATGAAATATAATTGGCTTATCAGTAATTTTAACCATTGGTTTAGGAATAGACTTTGTCAATTCAGAAAGCCTTGATCCTTTACCTCCTGCTAAAATTATACATTTCATAATTTTTTTATTCGATTACCATTTGTAATTAAACATATTATCCAAAGGATCTTTTCTAAACATCTCTTTTTCATCGTGAGGATTGTCTAAGCAATTTGCAATTATGGACTCTCCTGAGTCTAATCCTTTAAAACCATTCCAAATATTAGGAGGAATAGAAACTAAAAAATATTTGTTTGGACTTAAGATAATTTCCTGGAACTTGTTAAAAGATTTACTATTCTCTCTTTTGTCGAATAAAACTAATTTGACTTTCCCTTTAATACATGCGTAATTTAAAGTTGATTTTTGGTGCAGATGCCAACCTTTTATAACATTTTGGTAAATTGTAGAAAAATATATTTCTCCAAATTTTTTAAACGACGGACTATCAGTACGCATCATATGCATAATTTTTCCTCTCTTGTCACTTATAATTTTTAAGTCTAAAACTTTAACGTCATGTATCATATAGTTTTCAAACTGTTTTTGATGGATGAGTATAATTTATCTTTAATAAATTTTTATTATTTACTCTGTAATTTTTTTTATCAAATATTTTTTCTTTTGAAAAAATAAGTCTACTTTTTGGTTTAAGTTTTTTCCATATAATTTGAGCAAATTTACGTACAGTTAAACTTCTACCAGAGCCGAGATCCCAAACTTTAGGATAATAATTTTCATATTTTTTGAAATCTAACAGCTTTATCAATCCATCAATAACGTCATGTATATAGTTAAAATCGGTTTTTTGGTTTCCAGAGCTCATTACAAAGTTTTTGTTTGCCTTTGCTTTTGCTATTAAGTCTGGCCATAAACGAGTTTTTTTTTCATTTCCTCCATAAACATGAAAAAATCTTATTATTTTACATTTAATACTATACTTTCTTGAAAAATTTATACAAAAATTTGAAAATAAAGCTTTTGAGAAAGCGTAAGTTAAATCAGGTTTTTTTTCATAGTTTTTTATAAGTTTATTATTTAATCTAAATTTTTTAAATTGTTTTTCTTTTTTTGTAGTTACTATTATCCATTTTGTGCACCCTGCAGAATATGCATTTTTTACTAATTTTATTGATTTATTATAATTAAATTCATAACAATCCTTAAATTTTGGAAATCTTTCATAACCACCAGCGGCCGCTAAGTGAAGTAAAATATTAGATTTTTTTAAATCCCCCCAATTTTTTTCAATTGGTCCAATAAGCCATTTCACATTTCTTATTTTTCTATTTTTTTTTTTTCTAGTGACTGCAAAGATTTTAAAGCCTTTTTTTGCTGCTTTCTTTATAAATTCTGAACCTATATAACCGTTCGAGCCAGTTACAAAAATATTCATGTTTAATTTAGTTTTCTTTTGGATATTAATTTGTAAAAATCTTCAATTTGTTTTATAGAAAATTTAATTATCAGATCTTTGTTTTTTTTCTTATTTTTGAAATAAAAATGATACCATTCCAATGTCATTTTAATTGCTTCTTTAGCTTTTAAAATTGTTCGCCAATTTAACTTTTTTAATGATTTTGAGCTATCTAAAGCTAGATTATTTGACTCATAATACTTTTTCTTCTCAGTAAAAATTTTAGATTTTGAAGATAAAATCTTTTTACTGTAACTCACAAGATCGAAAACCGTCATATTCTCTTTAAGATTTGGCCCAAAATTCCAAGAACTAGAAAATTTTTTTTTGGAGTACATTTTTTCTGCTAATTTTAAATAGCCTGTTAAAGGCTCTAATACATGTTGCCAAGGTCTAGTGGCATTGGGACTTCTGATTAATATTTTTTTGTTAAAGATCAATTTTTCTGCACAATCTTTCATAATTCTATCTTTAGTCCAATCACCTCCTCCAATACAATTACCAGATCTTACAGTAGATATTTGACAAGAATTAGATTCAAAAAAAGATTTTTGATAACTTTGAAAGATTATTTCTGATGCCGCTTTACTACCACTATACACATCATGGCCGCCAAGATGATCATTTTCTAAAAATTTTTTTTTTTTCTCAAGATTTAAATATACTTTATCGGTAGTGACTATAACACCTACTTTAACACTTTTTGTATGTCTTATAGCCTCCAAAATATTTGCGGTTCCAATAACATTTGTCTCGATTGTATCAATGGGGTCGTCGTAGCTTACTAATACACTTGATTGAGCGGCCATATGAAAAACTATTTGGGGATTATTTAATTTAATAATCTTTTTAAGAGAGGTTAATTCATTAATATTTTTCCTATAATCTTTTATTAAAAGTCTTGATAATCTCATTTCATCGAAAAAATCTGGCTTAGAAATTGGATTAATTGCATATCCTATTATTTTAGCTTCTAGTCGATGTAACATTAAAGTTAACCAGCTTCCTTTAAAGCCTGTATGGCCAGTGATTAAAACTTTCTTATTTTTCCAAAAATTTTTCTTCATTTAAATTTTTTAAATATTTTTTCAATAGATTTATATTTTATTGTGTTTTTTAGATTGAGTGAACTTATATCTTTTTGGTTATCGATGGAATACCAAATTCCCTTGATATGACTAAAATTTGATTTAAATTTTTTTATAACTTTTGGGTAAAATTCTTTCTCAAAATTTTTATAATCTTTAAACAGTAAGTTCATAATTTTTTTATTTATGATAGAAATGCCTGAGTAAACATAGCCTATAAAGTCTTTTTCAGTATTTTTCTTAATTGAATTAAAAATTATATCTCTTTGAAAATCTGAAATTTTACCTTTTTTAAATATCACAACACCATAGGGTAATTGAGCTGGATTTCCTAAAAAAGTAATATCGTAACCCTTTTCAACGTGCATATTAAATAATTTAAATAAATTAAAATCAAATATTGCATCTCCATTTAAAAGTAGAAAATCTTTAGAAGATATATATTTTTTTATCTTATGAAGTCGTTTAGCTATTGTGGTTTCTACACCAGTTTCAACAATATCTATTTTTAAATCATGAAATTCTTTTTTATTTCTCTTTATGTATTTTTGGATCATCTTTCCCTTGTATCCGACAGGCAAGACTAAATGATTAAATTTATTCCTAGCTAGACTTTTTATTAAATACCAAAGAATTGGTTTTGAGTGAATTTTTACAAGAGTTTTGGGCATCTTTTTTCCAATTGAACCAAGTCTAGATCCTTTTCCACCACAAAGAATTACAGCAGTATTATTTTTCATATAAAAGACTTTGATTGAAAATATCAACGTTAAGCATATTTTTTAGTTTTTTAGAAGTTAAATAGTTATAACTATATTCATCGTAAACTTTTTTATTTACTGTGAAAAGAAGATCCTCATTTTTTTTTATATCATTATTGATATTGAATAAATTAGTATTAAGAACTTTTGACATATAAATCAAATTTGACATCATATTTGGGTTCTGTAATTTAAGTTGATTGTTAAATATTAATAATATTTTTTTATAATTTAATACACAGAAGCTTACAGCCATTGTACAAGAAATTGCTACAACAAACTTTGAATTTGGAATCAGCTTACTTGTTGCTCCAATATCTTTTCTTACTACAAAACTTTTATCATAGTAAGGATTTTTGAATTGCATCACTCTTGGATGTGGGATGATTATTACTTTAGAGTTATATTTTTTTTCAATTATTTTTAAGAAATTGTTTAAATCTTTATACCAATTTTTTATATTATAATTGATTTTATGTTTAAAAAGTTGTTTATCGCCTTTAAAATATGGTGTTGGTGCATCTAAAAATAATATATATCCTTTCTTTTTATTTGTTTGATTTTTATGAAGTAAATAGTTTGAATAATCTTGAGAGTTAAATCGTATAAATTTTTTTTTCTTAGAATTCAAAGGTGGTTTGATAAATTTTTTTTTACCAGCATAAAAAATTAATATATCTTCGTATATAAAATTACTCACAATTTTACTAAACATAAAATTTTTTAAAATAAAAAATAATCTATTTGGGTTTGAATACAAAAGTTTTGTTGTTTTTTTTATTTTATTTGAAAAGTTATTCTTTGAATTTTTAATACAAACTTCTGGTGAACAGAATTGTATTATTTTTACTTTAGATTTTTTAAGTATATAATGAATATAAATTGAATTTATTGAGTTTATATCTAAAAGATTTATTACATACAATTTTTTTTCCTTTTTTGCTATTTTTTTGAAATACAACTTCCATTGGTCTAAAGTGTTAAAAACTTTTGCACTTTTATGTCTTTTATTCAAAAATGCTTGATTCCACTCTTTGTTCAAAATATTTGATAGATCGTGAATTTCTACCTTATCTTTTAATCTTTTTTTTAAAATATTAATTTGATGCCTCTGATAAAAAGAATCTGTAAATTTATAGGGAAATAAGAACAAAAACATATTGTCGATAAATTTATGGGTGAATATTAAGAATTTTTTTTAATTTGCGATATTACTTTCAAAACTTTTATTCCTTGTTTAATATCACATAAATTTTTTCTATTATTTTTTATCAAATTATAATTTTGTATTTTATAAGAGTCTATCATTTTGAATTTTTTAAAATTTATTAATTTTAAGTTATCTTTTTCAAAAATTTTTATTTTATTTTTAATAAGATCAGCTACAATTGAAAAATTTTTCCCGTCTACAAGTATAAATCTTTTTTCTATTCTTGAAAAAAAATTTATACTTAAGTTAATTAAAGTTTTTTTATTTTTTTCTGCCACTAAGTTAAATACATCCTCAACATTTATGTCTAGATCAGAAATTTTTCTATTATAAGAGTATTTAATTCTAAAGCCTTTAAGTATCCAAATTAAGTAATCAATTTCGTGACTTAGTTCAAGAATTACTCCACCACCAAATTTTTTTTGAGCTGAAACACTATTCCTATAGTTTTTCTTTTTTCTCCAATTTGGTAAGTAGGAACTACAATGAGCGTTTATAAAAAATATTTCTTTTTTTTCGAGATATCTTTTTAAAAATTGTATTACTGGATGAAACCTTAAATTATACCCAACATAATATGAATTTTTAAATTTAGTTTTAATTTTTTTTGTTTTATTAAATAATGGTTTTTCAATTAAAATTGGTATTTTCTTAAAATATTTTTCTAAGAGGTTTATATTTTTAAAATGTTCGGATGAGGGAGAACATATTACAATCAAATTGAATTTCTTACTCGTTTTTTTTCTTTTAAGAAAAAACTCTAACCCTCTATTTTTTAATCTTGTTATCTCAAAATTTTTTGAAATTAATCTTAAAGCTTTTTCGTGTTTATCTGCAATTTCTCCAGATCCTACAACAAGTGCTGATTTAATCATTGTCAAACTTAACTATTTTTTGAAATAGTCTTCATATATTCAGGCCAATTGCCAGTATCCTGCCATTCTACATCTTTTATGGGAAAGACACCTATTTTTTTATTTTTTGACTGAAGAACTTTTATTAAGTCGTTCATTCCAAAACGTTTTTTATTAGGTAAAAAATTTAGCACGTGAGGTTCACAAATATAAAAACCAGTATTAGCCAAAACGGAGTGGCTTGGTTTTTCATCCATATTTAATAACCTACTTTTTTTTCTATCAAGCTGACAGACACCGTATGGAATATTTAGTTTTTTTATTGAGGCAACTAAAGTTAAACTATTTCTATTTTCAGAATGAAAATTTAATAAATCATTTGGATTAATCTTAAACAAATTATCACAATTAACTATAAAAAAGGGTTTTTTAATTTTAGATATTTTTTTTAGTGAGCCCGCTGTCCCTAAAGGGGAATTTTCTTCTATGAAACTTATATCATAATTTATCTTAAGCTCACTAAGATAAGACTTCAAAATTTTATTTTTTTTATTAATTGAAATTAAAAAATTATTTAGATTTTTGGATTTAAATAAATTCATTATATGAACTATCACAGGTTTACCTTTGACCGGTATTAAAGGTTTTGGTAATATCGAGGTTAGGGGCCTTAATCGCTTTCCTTGGCCTCCAGCCATTATCATAACTAAATTTTTTTCTTCAATTCCATGAGGAGTATTAAATAAGTTATAATAATCAACTACATCAAATTTTTTATCTACGATAGGTATGAGAGGTAAAGATTTTTTCTCTATTAACTTATCAGCAGTTAATTTATTAAAATTACTAGTTGTAAGAAAAATACTTTTAGTATTATAGACTTTTTCTATTTTTTTCTTGAAGTTTTTATCAATTAAAATGTTTCTTCTTATGTCGCCGTCTGTAATAGTTCCTAAGTATTTTTTTTTTTTTTCAACAACAACTAAACACCTTAAACCAGTTTTACCTAATTGTTTTAGAGCGTCAGTGATAGTTTTATCTTTTCTAATAAGCAAGCGTTTAATAGATAAACTCATAATATATTTTATTTAAACAAAGTTTTAGCTTTAATAAACTTCGATTTTATTTTTTTTAAATTATTCACTATAATAGCATTTAAATCAATTAAAGCATTATTTTCTATTTTACAATCTCCAGTAATATTAGCTTTGAAGAGATGTGACAGTAATCTCCTATTATTGCATATTTTACTTTTTTTAATTTGTTTAAATTCTCTTCAAAATAAGTTTTTTTTTGTTTTTTCTCTTTTAAGCCAATGAATTCCAAAAATAAAATTTTTTTTTGCAGTTAAGAACATCTAAACATGCGTTTGTATAATCGCCAGTGTCGGTTTAAATTATTTTAAACATTTAGGTAAAAGATTATTTTTTTTAAATCTTTTAAAGTCAGGGATGGAGAAGATGGTAAGCATAAGCTATTTTTAACCTGTTCGATCGCATTTTTAATTTTGTAAGTTTGAAAATTCTTGAAAGGCTTTTGTAGGTGATTTAGTTTCCATATTGGTCGAACCGAAATTTTATTTTTAATCATATGATTTATAAGTTTGTTCCTAGAGTATTTAAATTTACGACCAATTTTTAATATATTTAACCAATTATTATTTGACGAATAATCTGGATTTTTTACAATTGATAAATTTTTAATTTTAGTGATTTTAGATTTATAAAAATTTCTAATTATTTTCTTTCGTTTTAAAAAAATTTTTAATTGTTTCAATTGACTTAGACCTAATGAGGCTGAAATATTGTTCATTCTATAATTATACCCCACATCATTATGAACAAAAAAAATAGAGTCATCTTTTGCTTGAGTTGTCAGATATTTAGCTTTTTTTGCTAATTTGAGACTATTTGTTAAAATCATTCCGCCACTTCCTGTCGTTATTATTTTGTTAGCATTAAATGATAAGACTCCAAGCAAACCGAAAGTACCAGTATGTTTATTGTTTTTTTTATATCTTGTGCCTAAGCTTTCACTAGCATCCTCCACTAAATTAATATTTCTTTTTTTACATTCTTTTACTAAGTTATTAAAATAAACAGCATTCCCCCATACGTGCGTGACTAAAATAGCAGAGATTTTTTTTTTGGTTTTTTTGTTATAAGTAAAGCCTTTTTTTTTGAAAGTATTCTCTCTTAAAAACTTAATAGTCTTCTTGACATCGATATTAAAAAAACAGTCACTATCCATGAAAATAGGTGTGCTCGAATTATATAAGATAGCATTTATTGAAGCTACAAACGTAAGTGTAGGTGCAATAACTTCGTCCCCAGGTTTAACACCAGCTAATTTTAAACTTAAGTGAAGAGCGGAAGTTCCAGAGTTACATGCTATAGCATACTTTGCTCCAGTAAATTTAGAGATTTCTTTTTCAAATTGGTTTACTAGATTTCCTGAAGTTGAGATCCAACCACTTTTTATACATTTAGATAGATAATTTATTATATTTTTATGCAAATTAGGAGAATGTAAATCTATCATATCTAAATCTTTATTTTATAGTTTCCTAATTTATTATAAAAATTAACATTCATTTTGTTCTTTTTTATTTTTTTTAATATTTCTTTTATTCCATATTCAACAGAAAATTTTGGCACAAATTTTAGTTCTCTTTTTACTTTTGAAAAATCAACTACGTAATTTCGTTTATCTAGAGATTTATTTAAATATTTGATTTTTCCACCAGTAAAGGACATTATTTTTTTACCAATACTCTTTTTTGTGAAATTGTTTTTACTACTTCCAGCATTAAAAATCTTATAATCTGTTAAATTATTTTTTGAGTTAATAACTATTTCTATTAATCTTGCGAAATCTTTTACATGGCAATAAGGTCTCCATGTATTAAAATCGTAAATTTCTAAATTTTTTTTTATATATAAATCTTTAGTAAATTGATTAATGGTCAAATCGAATCTCATTCTATTAGAGTAACCAAATGCTGTAGCAAATCTTAAAATTGTTGGTTTAAAATTAGTTTTTTTTTTTAGTCTTAATATAAATTTTTCAATTTTTACTTTTGATTTAGCATATGGCGATAAAGGCTTTAGTGGGCTTCTTTCTGTTAAATATTTTTTTTTTGATAAACCATAATTTGAGCAAGTTGATACGAAAATGAATTTTTTTGCAATTCCAGTATCGAAAATTTTTTTGATAACCTTTTTTGTTGCGTTTTCGTTTATTTCAGAAGAAATCTTTTTATATTTATTGGTAATTGGATCACCTACTAGCCCTGCTAAGTAAACAATTGCTGCATAATTATCATTTAACTTTTTAAGATCCTTATTTTTTCTTATATCTCCTTTTATAAATTTATAGTTTTTAGAATTTCTTTTTAATCTCTTTTGACCAAAAATTAAGTTATCAAAAGACTTTACTTGAAAACCTTTCTTTAAGAAATGATCGCTAAGCACATTTCCAATATATCCCTCGCCTCCAATAATAAGAATTTTTTTCATAAATTTTTAAATTTTTATCTCCTAGTAAATAATGAAGAAAATATTGTTTAAATTATCGACCATCCTCCATCTACTACAAAGTTAGTTCCTGTAATATATGAAGAGGCATCGGATGCAAGAAATAGAGTTGAATTAGCAATTTCAATCGAGGTCCCTAATCTCTTAAGCGGGCATAGCTCTGAGTATCTTTTCAAAAAAATTTTTTCTTGTGTTTTTGCTGATCCTTTGACATGCCCTCTTATTCCACCAGGACTGATTGTATTTATTCTCAATCCAAATTTTCCATAATAAGATGCAAGCTGACGAGAAAAATTAATAGTTCCGCCTTTTATAATTGAATAATTCATATTTTCACTCATTTTAGTATTTTTATATAAGTTCATATTTTGTCCAAGAAACCCGTAAATTGAACCAAACAATATTACACTGCCTTTAATTTTTTTTTCTTTCATCTTTTTGCAGATTTTATGAGCTAACCAAGATCCAGAATTGAGATTAATATCTATATTTTGCCTTAAAATATTAAAGTTATTTTTATTAAAAGAACTTAATTTCCAGTCTTTTGTGACTGGATAAGAGCAATTCACAAAAATATCTGGACAACCAAATAATCTTAAAAGTCTATCTATATTTTGATTAAATTTTTTAAGGTTTGTGAGATCAAAGTAATTAAATTTAAATTTTGTAGATTTAAATTTTTTTTTTAGATGCTTTCCTGTTTTTTTATCTGTGTCAAAAACATTTATTCTTGCGCCAGCTGATAAGAAAGCTTCACTAATTTCTTGACCAATTAAGCCACATCCACCAAAAATAAAGGCTTTTTTACCTTTTAAATTGAAATTATCTAAATAATCTTTCATTTTTTTTTATATAGAATTTAACAATATTGAAATCATCGATATCATCTATATCAATTGATCTGTTTCTTGGCATCAAATAAATAGAGGTTTTGTCGTTAAGTAATTTTTCATTTTTTAACAAAGCCTTACGTCTAAAAATATATATTGAGGCATTAATTTCAAAAACTTCAGGTGCATCTTGTCTTCGAAATAAGTTTTTTCCTTTTTTTACTACTTTGAAGCTAGTTTTTCCTTTTTTTTCTATCATATTAAAGTACGGATGTTTTTTTGCTGGACAAACAGATATCAGATTATTTAAATTTTTATTCTTTAAAAATTTTGCTAGAGATTTTTTTATATCATCTATACTTCTAAGTGGTGAAGTAATATCTAAATCTACTTGAATATCAAAATTCTTTTTAAAGTATTTTTCAGATTGAGTGAATGCATGTTTAATCGCATCCAGCTTTGGACTTTTATCGTTTGATAATTTTTTTGGTCTAATAAACCATGATTTGGCACCGAATTTATTAGCAATTTTTTGAATTTTTTTTGAGTCAGTTGAAACTACAACTTCATCAAAAACTTTGGATTTTAATGCCTGTCTTACTGAATAAGCTATGAGAGGTTTTCCATAAATCTTTCTTAAAGCCTTATTCCTTAGACCTTTTGATCCACCGCGAGCGCATATAGTACACAAAATTTTCATTTTAAATTTTAAACCTGAATTTTATATTATATCGTTAAATTCTTTAAATAAAATTTTTTCAAACTTTATATTTTTTATTTTTTTTACAATTTTTTTTGAAGTTGAGCCATTACTATAAGGGTTTTTAATATTCTTAATTTTTTTTTTAAAATTTAAAGATGAAGCTAACTTAATTTTACTTAAAAGTTTTCGTTTATCAAAATTACTATCAATAACGTTTACGGATTTCAAACGCCCATTTTGTCTGTTGCCTAAATTAATAGAAGGTTTTTTAAAACTAGGAATTTCTATTATGCCACTTGATGAATTTCCAATATAAATATCTATAAATTTACAGAGAGAAAAATAATTTTGATGACCAAGGGATTTAAATAAGAAAGAATTTTTATTTTTTTTTACAAAATTTTTCATCTTTTTGAAAATTAATTGATATCCTATATCTGCATTAGGCATTGTAAAAATAATGGTGGTATTCTTTAAGGAGTTCAATACAAATAACAAGTTATCAATATTTTTTTCATTATTTTCTGTTTCTAATGTTTCAGGATGGAATGAAACTAATATTATTTTTTTTAAAAAATTAATTTTCAAATTTTTTTCTAAATCTTTTTTGGACAGATATTTTGTTTTTTTTATAGCTTCTACTCCTAATGAGCCTACATTAAATACATTCTTTTTATTTTCCCCTAACTGAAGAACTCTTTTTTTATATTTTCCAGTGGAGACAAAATGTATATGTGAAAGTTTCGTAATTGAATGACGAATTCCTTCATCCATAGAACCTTCTGATCTTTCTCCCCCATGAATATGTACTATTGGAATCTTATTAAGTGTTGCTGAAATTACACTTGCATAAATTTCATAACGATCACCTAGAACGATTAAAGTGTCGGGTTTCGATTTTAAAAAGATTGAGGTAAGTTTTTTAATTCCTGTAGTAAAAGACTTGGAGATGTCTTGAATTTTATCTCCTTGCATTGGTAATCTTACATATTCATTAATTTTTATTTTATTTTTTTTTATATAGTTAGCTGTACGACCAAAATAATTTGAAAGATGAGATCCGGTAACAATTAGCCTCACTTTAAAAAACTTGTCTTTTTTTAATTCAGAAATTAAATTTTTTAACAAATCAAATTCTGATCTGGACCCTGTAATGACTGAAATTTTCATGTTTTAAATTTTTATATTCTGATCAGTTTTAAAATTAAAATTTGATTTTTTTCCAATAACTTTGTCCCAACGAGCAGCAGAAATACCTTTTTTGGCTCTTTTTGTGGTAATATTTTTATTCGTAAAAATTTGACCTTTTGTAATTCTATTTTTAGCTACTATTTGTTTTCTAACTATATTAAGATTTTTTAACTCGTTATTATTAGGATTTTTTTTGTAGTCTCCGATTGATTTTTCAAATATCCTAATATTTTTCACATAATAGTTTAGTTCAGCTGGAGATAAACTTGAACTATGATCAGGGCCTTTTAATTTTTTATTTAGAGTGAAGTGCTTTTCCAAAATAGTAGCTCCGAAGGCTAACGAAATAATAGATGCACCAATTCCAGTGCTGTGATCTGAGTATCCTACTCTCATTTTAAGTTTATCTTTTAGATATTTGATAGACATTAAATTTAATTTACTTATCTCTGCTGGATATTCTGTGGAACAATGAAGAACGGATATATTCTTTTGTTTTGTCCCGCTTTTTGTCAATATATTAATAGCTGCTTTAGTTTCATTCAATGTGCTCATGCCTGTGGAGATAATTATTTTTTTTTTCAACTTGCCTATACGTCTTAGAAGTGGAACATTATTTATTTCACCTGAAGGAATCTTAAAGACTTTAAGATTTAATTTTTTAACGTTATTGACACTATCCTCATCAAAGAGACTAGTCATAAATTTTATTCTTTTTCTATTACATTTATCTTTTATTTTTTTAAAATCCTCATATTTTAATGAATATTTTTTCAACATAGATAATTGATTAGAAAATTTTGAGTTATTTTTTTGATATTTTGCTAGACTCATATTTCTTTGTGATAGATTTTCAGGTACAAATGTTTGAAATTTTATATAATCTGCTCCAGCTTTAGAAGCGACATCAACCATTTTCAAAGCATTTGAAAGATTACCATTATGATTTACTCCGGCTTCGGCTATTATTAATGTTTTTTTAATCATTGTGTCTTAATAAATAATTAAGCATATCTAAATCGAAAATTTTTAAAGTTATAAAAATCATTTTTAATATCAAACTCATACCAACCGTTTTTAAATTTTATGGCATTACATTTTAATCTATTTTTTTCAGTTTTAATTAGGTGATTTATAAGATCGGTCATGTATGCTTTGTTTAGACTATTGCCTGAAACTCCCCAACCAGGTCTTTTTTTATTTTTTTCTTTTTCCCAAATTGAAATAATTTCTTTGTTGGTTTCCTTTGAGGTCTTTAATATTCCAATATACCTTGCGTCTATACCACTTAAATTTTTAGTAGGTTTTCCTATTTCAATTATTTGATTGTACTTATTTATTTTTAAAGTTTCCAAATCATTTTGAATTTTTTTAAATCTAAATTTCCAATATCTTTTCCAATTAATATCAACTGCAACAGCAAAATTCTTTTTTGTCTTTGCCATTTTTTTTAAAATACTAGTTGTTAAAAATATATCTGAATAGATAATCAGAGTATTTTTTTTCAATTTCTTTTTTGCTTTCATTAAAGAATAAAACATGTTTGTTTTTGAATAATTTTTATTGTAAAAGTAATTAATACCTTTAAATTTAAATTTTTTAGCTTTGTAACCTGTTACAATTGAGATGTCTACAATGCCTAAATTTTTTAATTGACCTATGAGTCTTTCTATTAAACTCACACCATTAATTTTTAAAAAGCATTTTGGAGAACTTTTTGTCAAGTTTTTCATTCTTGCACCAACACCAGCAGCTAAAATTACTACGTTCATATCTCTAGATATTCAAATGCTTAAATATTATTTTATTTATTTTTTTTTGACTGATGTTTTTTCTTTCAGGATGAAACATAGTGCATAAAATTTTATTATTTTTTGAAATAGCTAATTCAATACTTCCATCTTTATTTCTTACTAATTTATTAAAAAAATTTGGAAGTTTGTAAACTGCATACTTGTGAAATGAATTAACTTTTAAAAAATCTTTTTTTTTTGATATCGCTGTAATGTCCAATTTATGTATTGTGTTAACATGGTGTTTTTTCTTACTTATCTTAAAGCCATATATGTCAGCAAATAATTGTTGTCCGTAACATACAGCTAAAATAGGAATTTTTTTCTTTACGGCATATCTAATTACCGAAATATCTTTTTTTTTTCTTAATTTGTTTTCACTATTTTTTTTTTATTGACGGCAGATCGTTTCCGCCGTGAATTACAACTCCTGAAATTTTTATATTTTGATATTTTTTTTGATTATGTATTCTATTCAAAGAAATTATATTAATTTTTTTTGATTTAAAAAATTCGTACCAATTTTTTTCAATTGAGTAAATTATTTGTTTAAATTTATCCTTTTTTACTTTTGAGGTAATTAAAATATTTTTCATTTAAAAAAAAACTAATTTATCAATTTAAAAAAATTTTGTTTACAATCAATTTGTATGTAATTTGATTGAGATATATTTTTGAAGTTTTTTGACCCAGCTCCAATAATAGCTGGAATTTCTAATTCTAAACATCTTATAGACATATGAGAATTTGCACCACCAAAACAGGTCACTAAACCCTTTATTTTTTTGGAAAATATAAAATCATAACCAGGATCTGCGTTTTCTAACAATACTATTTTATCTTCTAAAAAATTATAATTTTTAATTTTGTGTAGATTAATTATTTTTCCCGCAACTCTATTGTTTGTAATATAATTTCCTTCTTTAATAATATCTTTTTTCAAATACACATCATCAATATTATCTAGGAAATCAGGGACCTGTAATAAATTTAGTACTTTTTGATCTGATTTATTTTTCTTAATTTCTAGTTGTAATGATTTCTTAAGTTTTTGAATATCAAGATTGTTATAATGATTTAATAAATTTTTAATAGATAGATAATCTAGATCATTCCTTTCAATTTTTATTTCTTTTGATAAATTTATTAAATTATTAAATATTTCATTTATAGCTTTTGAATATAAAAATTTAGCTAACTCTCTCAATTCTATTGCCTTTTTAGCCTCCTCAAAAAAAATTTTATAATTAGTATTTAATTTATGTTTTTTAAATAAAATATTTATTTTTTTCTGTTTTAAAAGGTCTAAAAGGAATTTTTTCTTTTTTTTAAATTTCATATTAGGAATTTTTGAAAAATAATTATAAAAATTTTCTTTATAATTTTTACTAGTAATTGAATATGTGAGTGGTCGCAGATGACCATATTCTTTAAAAAAGTTATATTTTTTTTTCTGATTATTTTTTATCTTACTAAGAGCAATATTCATTTTGTTCGTAACTGTCTCGCAATTTTCATAAAAAACTTCATAATCTCTCTCAGATATATATTTATTTTTTTTGAGCGTTTTTATTAATTTAGTATAAATAAAAGCTACTCTGGCTATTCCAGCAAAAGGTAGGGATCCAAATTTTTTACAATCTTCAACTATGAAATAAATTTTTTGAATTTCACTTATATTAGCCTTATTTAAATTTTTAAGTTTTTTTTCCAAATCATATAATTTATTTATTTCTTTATTTAAAATGTGATTTTTTTTATCTAAAATATTATTCGTGAGGTCTCTTAAATTATCTAAATAGCTTTTAATCTCCTTAGGTTTTAAAAATAGTTTAAGTTTATCTTTCGAGTTGAAATCATAACAAGTTTCAATAATATCAAATTCTACTTTGTCATGACTTGATGGATTTTTTTTTAATTGAGAAATATAATATTTTATAGCTTTTTCTTGAATTTTATTTGATAAATTTTTTGGTAAAAATGAGTTGAAATCAGTTCTAACATCAATGATTGGTGACCCGGCTAAATTTATCATTAATCTATTAGGACTTACGTCTTTATAACCGTAATCTGATCTTTGCTTGGACCATACATTGTCAGTAATTAATTCTGAATAAAGACTTATAGCAAGCGGAAATGGTTTTATTCCTATCATCTCAGCTGGATTCCAATCACACATATTACTGAATATATTTTGATTTCCACAAAGGTTTGGTACAGGTTTCTTTAATTTGATAATTTTTTTTTTAATATTTATAAGAGTTTCTTTTATTAAGTTATCATTAACACTTTTTAACTGCTTAAGGGGCCTACATTGAAAAATATAAAATATATTATTCTTAATACAAAACTCTATGTCTAGTCTCTCATTTTTATAAATTCTTTCAAAATCGAAGATAAATTTTAATTTTTTTCCAAAAAATTTAAAATCTTCTAAATTTTCTCTAAAAATACTAAGAGTTTTCATTGTGGGGTTCATATTTCCTGAGGTAATTAAATTTGTTTTTCCAGATGTATCATAATTAATTGTGCAGTAAGGAGAATTGTTATTGATATTCCTTGTGAATATAACACCCGATACAACAGGTTTTTCTATAAATTCCTGCACCAGTATTTGATCATTTAAACTCTCAAAGTCTTCTATTATTTCATTAGTTTTATTCAAAATTTTGTTTTTGTCTTTAGCATTTATATTTCCAAAAGACTTAAATTTACCTGCGTTGGATTTATAATGTAAGTCCTCACTTCCAGATGAGGATCTTAATATAATTTTTTTATAGGTAAATTTTTTTTTGATTTTTAAGAGGAAAGAGTGATTATCTCTTAAAAAATCTCGTTTACTCAGATAAATAAAATTTGGTATTTGAATAGGAATTTTCTTTTGTTTTTTTAAAAAAGATAGACTCTCTGCTTTTGATAACCGCTTTTTCATTACGTATAATTTTGTTTACCTGCTCCTGGAAAGAACTTTAACTTTAATAATCTTGGAATATTAAGCACATAAACATAGAAAGAAAATAAGAATGAAACAAAACCAAGAAAGCCTGGTTTTTTTACGTTAATTTTTCTACCAGCGGAATTAACTAGAGAATAGTAAAGAGATAATTTTTCTTTATCTTTAAAATATTTTCTTTGATAATAAATATCTGAAAAATATTTTTCATTTATTTTGGTGAGATCTAAGAACGAATTATCTTGTTCAAGGATACAATTTCTCAGTTTTTCTGTTTCTTTTAAAATTATATTTATTTCATTTTTGGATAAAACTTTTTTATAATTATTAAGGGTATCGTCATTTATTCCCTTAGATTTTCCATAGTGAGAATTACCTCCCCACGGCACATTTCCTATTGTAGGATTGCAAAGTTTTTCGTCATAATTTATGCCCAAGTTTCTTGCAAAATTTGACATTACATTATTTGTTTTTTTTACTAGTTTTTCGTTACTGTATATTATGAGGTCTTTATTTATTTCAAACTTTTCTTGTAATAACCTGGCTCTAGTAACAGCAGTAGACCAATTTCTTAATTTAGCTTTTAAATCATAATAGTTAAAATTTTTAATTAATATAAAAGGTAGCTTTGGTTTATTGTATCTTCTAGATCCAAAAAAAATTCTTGCTAATCTCACCTTTTCAGATGCGACATAACCCAAAACATCTCTTATAGGAATTACAAATCTTGAATCATTATAAATTTTAAAAAATTTCTCTATGTTTGTTAAGTAGAGACCACCACTTGCATGCATTACAACATGGGAAGTTTTATTTGAAATGTGCTTACCATTATCCCAACTCTGGAAATATGCTAAATGCCTAGCTTCATGAATTTCGTTCCAATTGGATTTACCTTCGCTAAATTTTTTGAAATTATCAATATATTTTTTAAAATCAAAGTCAGTTTTTATATTATCGTAAAATGCCTTTTCTAAATAATTCTTTCTCACTCCAATTATATCAGATTTTTCTTTACCCCATTTTGTTGGAATATCTGGTTTAACTTTAGGAATTCCCGCAAGGTCAAATTTGTCAAATATTATATCCTTTGAGAATTCTTTTGGTATTAAGGAATGAGATAATCCAGGATACAAAAACTCAGACTCTTCATTCAATTTTCCGTTTTCTAGGGATGGAACTGTCATAGGTATTCCCACGTAATTATCTGTAATTTTATAATACGAGTTATCGTGAAAAAAAGGTAGTTCGAGAGGATAACTTGCTATATTTTCATGACCGTCAAATAATCGAGATAAAAGCGACCCTCCACTTCTATTGATCGCTCCAATAAAAATTAATTTTAACATTTTATTTTTTAAATATTATAATGAATGAGTTATTTACTTTATTTAAAAAACTAAAAATAAAGTATTTAGCCATGCCTTCTAAAAATTTATTAATTAAAAAAGCTACTTTGTTACTGTACCCAATTCGGAAAAAAGGTCCTGAGGAGTCAGTCTTTATGATTTTAAAACCTGCCTTATTTCCTAGAGTTATAATTTTTTTTTGAAATATAATTCTTTTTTTAAAATTAAAATTTACATTTACAAAATTTTTATTAAAAAATTGACTAGAGATTATTTTGCTTTTAATACTTGGTCTAAATAATTTTTTTAACTTCGTCTCTAATAAAATTGATCTATACGAACTAGAAACTTCAAATTTTTCGTTTAAGATTATACAAACAATTCTATTTAAGAAAGATCTTAAATTTAAGAAACTTCGCATTACCAAAAAATTACTCTGGGCGCAGATAAAAATAGAGTCTTTTTTAAGGACTCTTAAAATTTCTCTAAAAGTGAATAAAGGTCTTGTAACGTACTGCATTACACCACATATTATTACTACATCAAAATGATCTTTTGGAAATTTTAATTTTTTATCAATACTTTCACAATAAAAAGAAAAATTTTTATTCTTCAGTTTTTTGCATCTATCTCTTGCTGATTTAACCAGATTATTTGATATGTCTAACCCTTTATATTTATGACCTTTTTTTATTAAATTGTAAGCAAGATGACCTCCACCAAACCCTAGTTCAAGAATACTAATCTTCTTTTTTCCCTCTTCATTAAAATAATAAAGAATTTTATTCATTCTATTATTTAATTTAAGCGCAGCATAATCTTTACCTTTGTAAATATTGTCCCAACGTAATTGTCTTTTAGCTTCCCACCATCTTTTTATTTCTTTCTGTTCTATTTTATTTTTCACGATTATCCTTATGATTTCTTGTTAAAGAAAAGTGTTTTTTACTTAAGAAAAGGTGAATACTTATAGACAGAATAGAAGCTAAAAAAGAAAAAAGAAAAAATAAATTTATGATTACAGCATGATTGAAAAAATTAAATAGTATGCACCATATACAAATATGCTGAATATCATAAATCAATTTAGTGTATTTACCCAAAAAATCATTTCTGTAATATGGTTTTAATTTTTTATTTTTATTAACTTCATTTATCCACCTTGCTAATGCTGAGTATCTGTCCATCACTAAATGTTGTATGGGATGTAAAACTATAGTAATTAGATAAAAATATAAGATTAAACTATTATTTAATTCAAAAATACTTTTAAAAAAAATTATATGTAAAATACTCCCTACAATAATATCAAATAACCCATCCATAAATCTTCCGTAAAATGAAGTCTTATTTTGATATCTTGCAACAATACCGTCTGTAAAATCTAGAACATAAGAAGCCAAAAAAAATAGTACGATTATATTTAAACCTATCTCTTCAAAGAAATGAAATGTCATGAGAGCTGTAAAACCAAGTAATAAACTTAAAATTGAAATATGATTTGGAGAAAAATTTTTTAATAGAGGAAAAATCAATATTGCACAAACTCTATAGATACTTGTAAAAAAGGAATTTTCATAATAGTCAAAAATTGATTTTCTATATTTTTTGAAAAGTATTTTATATTCTCTCATAGGGTAAATTATTTTAATAAAGAAATAGTTTTTTCTTTTACTTCGTAAATTTTATCGCAATGTTTCATTATATTTTTGCTGTGACTTATAATTATAATAGTTATTTTTCCTTTAATATTCTCTATTTCATTTACAATATAATTTTCTGCCTTATCATCTAGCGAACTTGTGGCTTCATCCATAATTATAAATTTTTTTCCATGATAAAAGGTTCTGGCTAAAGCAATTCTTTTATTTTGACCTCCTGATAATCTTATGCCGTTTTCTCCAATTAACGTGTCAAGGCTCTTATCAGGTAAATTTAATATTACATTTTTTAAATTTGCTTTTTTAATAGAGTCTGTTAATTTTTGATCGTCTATCTTTTTTTTATTTTTTTCTAAAGTAATATTAGTTTGAATACTTTCTTCAAGTACAAGAGGTTCTTGGGGTAAATAAGCTATATTTCCTGAAAGATTAAAATTTTTTTCTGTTAGCAGTTGATCGTTAACATAAATTTTCCCCTCAGTTGGTTTCAGTAAACCAAGTAAAATATCAACAAATGTTGTCTTTCCCGAACCAGACTCACCTACAATACCTATGCACTCGTTTCGAACAATATTAAAGTTAATATTTTCAAAAACTTTTACTTTAGAGTTTTTGTAAGCAAAATTGACACCTATCATTTTTATAGACTCAATGTCTTTTTGACCATTTTCACTAAAATATGATTGATCTTTATTGAAATGTGATTTAATTGAAAATTTTTTAATATCGTCGTAAATTATATTTGTTGAAGAATATAAACCAGCAATTCTATTTAGACTCGCTATAATAAATGAAATACTAGGCAGTAATCTTACTGATGCTAACAAATAAACACCAATTACTGGAAAGTAATTTTTTAATTCTTGATCAGTAACACTTAAATAGTAAATAAATAATACACCTATTAAAAGAAAGAAAAACTCTAATATATGCTTTGGACTATCGTGAATTAAAATTGCCTTCTTCTGAGTTTCTGTAACAATATTAGCGTAATGAAATAGATTTTTAGTAAAAAATTTGTCTTTTCGTAAAATTTTAGTCTCCTTCATTCCTCTTATTCCTAAGTCAATATACCTATGTATGTTACCAATTGAGTTATTTCTTATTTCTCCTAATTTGACACTTATTGGTTTAAGAAAATATTGGTAAATGAATAATATTGCTAAAAAAAGAGTAGATATAACTAATAAAACTCTAAAATTTATCACTGCTAAAAAACAGATAATAAAAAAGAAAATTATTATTTCAGCAATTGTTTTAAGAGAAAGGTCTAAATTTGATAGACAGTCACTTCCTATTTCTCTAATATTTCTTACATACTCAGAATTATTTTTTGAAACATAGTCTTCGTAATTCATATTCTGATAAAGTGTGATTAACTTTTTTTGAAGTAGCGCACTCTGTTCTGAAGAAAATACTCCTATATACCACTTAATAAATATAGAAATGATTGTTTTTAATAAAAATATTATTAATAATAATATTAAAAAAATTGATAATTTAGTATTATCTGCTATTCCCCCAAAGTTTAAAAATTTTAAATTCGTATTTTCTGTTAAATCAAAAGTTTGATTAATAAATGGGATAATAATTCCTAAACCTAAAAGTTCAATAAAAGTGGCAAATAGAATTAAAAAAAGGATTTTCATCAAATCCCACTTTTTTATACTTAGGACAAATATTAATTTTTTGAAATCTTTAATCTGAGAAATCAATTTAATTTACCTATATATTGTATTATTTCCTCTACAGAATTAGAAAAATTATTTTTAATATTTTTTGAAGTAATTCTTAAATCAAATTTTTTTGGAGGCTTAAACATTTTATTCATATTTGAATATCTTCCTTTTTTTATTGTATCCATCCAAATAACAATGCTTGGCCTAAAAATTTCTCTTTGTTCATTA
>MDTB01213171.1_pt1 | contig 24864 bp, 23 predicted proteins | sample 811161 | NCBI WGS metagenome assembly MDTB01 (sample SAMN05326650, study PRJNA326480) | marine metagenome | isolation source: seawater | place: Mediterranean Sea | collected 2009
ATATGGCAGGCGAACAGTCATTCAAGGCAGTCGTTAACGACACAAATCCAAAATATGGAGGGCGGGCCTTCTCAGTTGAAATAACCGGTTCTAATTACAATCATTTCCTTGGAAAGAAGATAGGCGATTCGGTAGATGGGATGTTTATCGGAGAAGGTGACCAATCACTAACCGGATACCGCCTAGAAATCACAGGAGGATCCGATCTAACAGGAAGGCCTATGCGCCCAGATCTTGATGGCAGTGGAGTAAAATCAGTACTAATCACCGCTGGGATAGGTTACAAGGGAGATAAAAAGGTCAACAAGAAGGGCAAGATCTACCGTTACAAGTATGATGGGCTAAGAAGGAGGAGGAATCTTCGTGGTAATGTTATAGGGCAGGAAACTAGGCAGATCAACCTGAAGATAGTCGAAGTTGGAAAAAGGCCGCTTGGCATCATATTTGGTATTGAAGAAGAAGTTCCTGCAGATCAGTCCTCTGGTGAAGAGGAGTGAATAGTAGGAGATGGTCTAGCTGGCAAGTGATCTACCTAGTCAGCCGGAAGTAAACATTGGAATGGTCGGGCACGTAGATCACGGAAAGACTACTCTCACACAGGCTCTTTCTGGTACTTGGACTGACACTCATTCAGAAGAAAGAAAGCGTGGTATCAGCATAAAACTTGGGTATGCAGATACTGCATTTTACAAGAGTAAGAAGGGGGAATACTATGCGAGGGGGAAAAATCCAGACGGAGGCGAAGACTCTGAAGGTGATCTTCTAAGAGTTATTTCGTTTGTGGATGCGCCGGGACACGAGACCCTGATGGCTGTCATGATTTCGGGTGCTGCTATAATGGATGGGGCTTTACTTCTGGTCGCCGCGAACGAGTCATGTCCGCAAGCACAAACTAGGGAGCATTTGGCCGCCTTACAGATTGCAGGTATAGAAAACATAGTGGTAGTACAGAACAAGGTCGATATTGTTAGTAAAGAGCGTGCAATCGAGTCTTATCAGGAAATACTTTCTTTCATTGAAGGTACGATAGCAGAGGGATCTCCGATAGTTCCTGTCTCAGCACATCATGATGTTAATCTGGACATGTTAATTCGGGCTATAGAGGATACGATTCCTAGTCCTCCCCTGGACTCCGATGACAATGGTCTGATGTATGTAGCACGTTCTTTCGATGTCAATAGGCCTGGTTCGAGACCGAATAAACTGAGGGGTGGGATAATAGGAGGCAGTATTGTTGAAGGTTCGTTCAACGTTGGAGACTCTGTATTAATAGCTCCCGGAAGAAGGATTTCAGAGGGAAATAAAACTAGATGGGAGCCTTTGAAGACCACTATAGAGAATATTCAAGCTGGTGGACTAGATCTTCAATCGGCCCATGCTGGTGGACTTTGTGGTATTGCTACCCCTATGGACCCGATGTCAACGAAGGCGGATGATCTCTCTGGACAAGTGATGGCAAAGGAGGGAGAGTTGCCTCCTGTCTGGGAATCCTTGAATCTTAAATTGGAGCTCTTAGATAAAATGGTCTCAGGAGGAGAAGGCGAGGAAGGCGTGGTGAAGCCACTACAAACAAACGAGATGCTGATGGTAAACTCTGCTACAGCCACTAGTGTTGGAACTGTTTCGTCCTCTAAGAAGGGAGAGGCTAAGCTCGCACTGAGATTACCGATATGTGCGAAGAAAGGAAGCAGGATCACACTATCTAGAAGAGTGGGCGCCCGATGGAGACTGATAGGCCATGGAACTATCAAAGGGTGATTTATTGGCGGGAGTTCTCGTCGATACTTGTGGCTGGATTGCATTAGTCAAGTCGGGACTGAACTTGGATTCTGCAATGTCTAATGTCATTGGGAAGCCGGATCTAATAGTAATTGATAGTGTCTGGAAAGAGCTGGAGGGCCTATCTAGGGGCAAGAGGGGGCTTCTCTTAGGACTCTTGAAGAGTCGCTCGGAAATGATGGATGATCCCCTTGAGGAAAAGCATACGGATATGATGCTAATACGGCTTTCAAAGATGAATAACTGGCCAGTACTTACGGTTGATACTAGATTGAAGGAAAAACTATCTGAGTCCGGTTGCTCATATATCGAGGTCGTATCAGATAGAATGCTACGGCTTGTTGATTAGGGCAGAGTGAACAGAGCATCATCTCCATGTCCGTTCATCAAGCCGATCCTTACTGTAGCGTCAATCCATGCGTGCGAGTAATTTATTGCCCCGAATGCCCGAACCAAGTCTCCTTTTTCAAGGAAGTATTTCGCATCTGAGTAGTAGTCGTCACACATCCTCATCATAGATCTCAATCTTTCCAAATCAACCTTGTTGAGCTTATTTGGAGTGGCCTTCTTCCTTGCTTGGAGAGTGATTGAGATGTATTTCTTCACTCTTTCTTCGGTAATAAATACGTTTTCATTCATATTATACCCTCATTAATTTCTTTGCAGCATCTGTGATTTTGAATAGTCTCTTTCTTCCTTGCTTCCTGACAGAAAGGTATCCAGACTTGTAAAGTCCGTTGTATATCTGGGAAAGGCGAGGCCTTCCAACCTCAAGTCTAGCTTGGAGTTCTGCATCCGATGGAGAAATTTCTCTCTTTGAAGCCATTGAAATAACTAGCATTTCAGCTTCATTGAGGTATGCAATCCTCTCTTCATCAAAAGGATTATCCGGCTCCCATGAAATAGTCGGACGGAAGTTTTCCCTGGGAATATTTTCAGGTTTATTTTCAATAATGTCAATTGGTTGAACAGGAGTGTCTTCAAGGCCAAATGGATTATGAATAATCTCAGTTTCAGGATTTTTGAAAGCCGGCAAGGAAGATGCCATGGAAGATTCCACTGACCAGTGTGCGGAATCTGTAGAAATGACACTGGAGGTTTCTTTTTCTGGTAGTTTCGGATCCTCGGATTTCCACTCTGTTTGGATATTAGTAACGATTGGAATATTTTTTCCCGATTGGTCCCTTTCGATGTCTATCTTTTGCTCGTCCCAAAGATGTAAAATCTCAGATACTGATTCTATTATTGGGGCATCTTCTTCTTCATTGGGCTGTTGACTCTGAGCTAATTTGGATCTCTGGGCGAGACCATTGAATCCACTTCCTGAATGATACATTGGAGGCTCTGTACCTGGTTCCATATAGACGAAATCATCCAATGTTCCTTGTTCAGTACTACTTTCTAAAGCTATTTCCTCTACGTCCTCATCTGAGTCATCCTTCAATAAATCCTCCGGATCTTTGGAGACATCCTCACTATTTACTTGGCTTTCGACTGTTTCTGCTCGGAAATTAAAATGGTAATCTTCAGGATAGTTGCCAGGAAGGTTATCTCCTTGATCGCCGATGGAATTAGTAATATCTTGGGTTGATTCTCCACTGTCGGAATGGGATGATTGTGGTTTTAAAATCCGAATTTCAGAAGGTTCATTTGAGGATAATTGATAGATATTCTCAGCGTTATGGTCCCGATATTCTTCAGATAATAAAATTTCCTTTTTGCTATCCTTTTCCTTTCTCTCGCTGGAGTAATCAGTGATTTTCCAACGCATCAGTCTCTCTAGTGCCCCATGTGCACCAACATCCCTTCTCTCGTCAATGAGATCCCTCAGAAGTCGGATAACATCCCTTGGATTTCCAGAGGTAGATTCATGAATCCTTGATAATAACATATTATCAATAATCCACTTCTCTCTTGCCTTCCTAGATACAAGTCTATTAGATAACTCTTGGATTTGATCTTTGGATAGGTGTGTTGTGTATTCTGGCCTGTCGTAAAGCTCAAGAGTCTCTTCATCAATAGACGATAATTGGTAGGGAGTCAGTACTACGATGACTATTGCCCTTAGTCTTTGGAGAATGGGGGATATTGAATTCAGCACAGTGGAAATTTCTATATTCGATGGGTAATCAAAGGAAATCACAGGGAGGGATCCGGAACCCTCCTCTAGATTGGACACTAAATCATCTATCATTTTTTGATTTGAGCCCGAAGAACTGAACCCACAGAAATGAATCGCCAACTCGTGAATTATTGCATTCACGGGATTACTCGTGGGCCAATATTGGCCAACGAAACTTCTTCTCGTCTGTGAAGCTAGGGTCCTCACAATTGATGAACGCCCGGAACCTCTCTCTCCAACAAGTAACAACATCCTTGGGGATTGTGAAATAATATGCTCCCTCCAAGAAGCGATTAGTCTATCTCTTCCGACTAGATACTCAGCCCTGCCACTCTCTATTGGCCTGAGATCGAATGGGTTGCCCCTCAACAAGGGCAATCCAAGATTCTCGGATACATCGCCTGCCACGATGTTGGTGAATAGCCTAGAGTACATAACATTAACGTTTACTAACAGATAATATAGTCATTATTAACGTATATTTACGTATTTTTTAGTGTCAAATTTCCATTGATATAGATTAGTGAGTCGAATAGTCATCTACATAATTAACGTATTACTAACGCTTTTATTATGCGTTAACAAAGCGTTAATGGTCAAATTAACGCTTTCCTTTAATTGTGTAATGATAACTGGATGAGATACTTTGGTCGATAAAGTGATATTATGAGAGATATTTAAGCGAAATGTACAGAAGGGTGTTTTCGCCGACTTGGTACGATAACATGCCAGTGGAAAGCAGCCGATTGAAAGGATTCTACAAACTATCTGTCTCGGAGAGAAGGAATTTACTCTCAGAGATTGCAGGACTTGAGGACAATATGATAGAGGCATGGGCCTCTAATGGAGAACTTTCAGAGGAAGTTGCAGATAGGATGATAGAAAATGTAATTGGTACGTACTCGTTACCTATCGGTGTAGCTACAAACTTCATAATTGATGGCGAGCATTATCTTATACCATTCGTTGTGGAAGAAGCTAGTGTGGTAGCGGCCGCTTCCAACATGGCTAAAAGATGCCATTCCAAGGGGGGTTTTGTTTCAGATAATGATGCTCCCGTCATGATAGGTCAAATTCAGGTTGTTGGATGTGAGGATCCAGACTTGGCCAAAGATGCGATACTTCAATCCAAGAACGAATTGATTGATGCTTGTAACGAGGTGGATCCTATCCTTGTAAAATTTGGAGGAGGGTGTAGGGATGTTGAGGTTAGAGTCATAGATACAGAATCTGGGCCTATGGTCATAGTGCATATATTAGTTGATTGTAGGGATGCAATGGGGGCTAATGCTGTCAATACCATGGCAGAGACGGTAGCTCAAAGAATCGAAGAGTTGAGTTCTGGAACGGTAATACTCCGCATTATAAGTAATTTAGCAGTACACAGGCTTGCCAAAGTAAGTGCGATATTTACTCCCGAAGAAATGTCTGATGATGGCAAAGATCCAGAGAATGGTTCCAGTGTCATTGATGGCGTGATTCAAGCGTATCACTTTGCCGCGGCCGACCCATTCAGGGCGACCACACACAATAAAGGAATAATGAACGCGATTTCACCTGTTGCTATAGCGTGCGGACAGGACTGGAGGGCAATTGAATCAGGAGCTCACTCATATGCCTCCTATGGAAGGGAATATTCCTCTATGACTCACTGGGAAAAAGACTCTGATGGCAATCTAGTTGGTTCTATTGAGGTCCCAATGGCAGTGGGATTGGTTGGAGGTGCTGTTCGAATACATCCTGGCGCACAAGCAAATGTTGCATTACTGGGACTTCGCACCGCTAATGATCTTGCAAAAGTAATGGCTGCGGCGGGACTGGCACAGAACCTTGGTGCGTTGAGGGCTCTCGCTACAGTTGGAATTCAGGCTGGCCATATGAAATTACATCTGATGAATATGGTAGCAGCTGCAGGCGCAGAAGAACACGAGGTCGAGAAGGTTGCTACCATGGTTAGAGAAAGTGGAGGGAGGATTACAATGGCCGCTGTGGAAACTGCTCTTTCATCTCTCAGAGATGAGTAATCACAGCCTTCGGAGAGGTTGGTTACGTGGGACATACATGGGCCTGTAAATCGGAGTACCTCTGCCTTCCCTAGCATTTCTCTCATCTAGTATCTGGGCACAAATCCCAGCAACTCTGGCCCATCCGAAGAAGGTGGTGTAATAATCTGGCTTCCTGAAACCCACCGAATGCAATAACATCCCACTTCCAAGATCCACATTTGGATAAGGATTTCTTATCTTCGGGAGTCTTTCCTTGAGAATCTTGGGGGTTATTTCTCGTAGGACTTTGACGGTCTTATATAATTCATCATCGGGGCAAATTTCCTCTCCGAGTCCTATCAGTAGTCTAGCACGTGGATCCTCTGCACTTAGAACTCCATGACCGAAGCCATATATCGGCCTTTTCGAATCTATCTCTGCATTTACGAAAGACTCTATCTCATCCCTGTCAGATGTTCCAATCCGTTGGATAAACTCCAATACAGCCTGATTTGCTCTACCATGCAAGGGCCCCGAGAGGGCGTTCATTGCACTTGACATTGCCGCATAAACAGAAGCCCTTCCCGAAGCAACGGCTTTTCCCGTGAAGGTTGAGAGGTTTCCTCCTCCGTGATCTAAGTGTAGTATGAAAAAGAATCTTAGAACTCTGTTCATCCTTTCTGCCTCATCGCCTTCGATTCCAATCATGTGAACGAAGTTCTCAACCAAACCGAGCTCGGGTTTTCTGGGTTTGAGCTGTTCCTTCTTACCTCCTCGTAATAGGAATACTCGGGCCATTAGTTCAGGCATTCTTGCAATTAAGTTCATTGAATCCGACTTTGCATCGCCTGTGGGTTCAGCAGTCCCTAATGCCATTATGCCAATAGCTATCCAATCCATTGGATGGCCACTACCAGGGGTAAGTGACTCCAATACCCTCAATGCGCCCGTTGGCAGTGTTTCCCCTCTGAGAGCGAGTTCTGATCTGAATTTCTGGGACTGTTCGGGTGTTGGAAGTTCCTTGTTTAACAGCAAATAAACAACGTCCTCTTCCTCAAGATCGACTAAGTCCTCAACAGGATATCCAACATAATGGACGCCTTCGAGTGGGTCGACATATGATGTTTCACAAGTCCCTACAGGTACTCCCCTGAGGCCACTATCAAGATTAGATTCCTTGATGTTGAATAATACCTCATCTTCACTCATATGCACGCCAATCTAGGGGACTAGTGATGACATCATAATCTCTCCGCACATAGGTTCTTCTTGGAAATCAAATTAGGAGGTGGAATATTTTTCCAGTTGGTTGTTTTGATTGAAAATAACCCAAATTGTCATAATTAAGAGTTGTTGGCGGAGGGCCGTGGAAGGCTGGCAAAACGTGGTTGAATCCATGGATTCCGATCACAGACATATGCTAAAGGGAGGATCTGTGAGTAATTTCTTCCTAAGAGATTCCTTAACCCTATGTCATCCGATATTTGTAGGGGGGGTCTACGGCCTAATGATTTCTATCGCACTTCTACCTCCATTGATTTATGATAGCCTCTCTTTTGGAGAGGGGTATTATCAAATCGTGAGGCATTGGCTCCTTCAGACGATCGTGGTTATCTCGATAGCCTCCACATTAGGTGCTTTCTCAATTCTAGTTTCATCGATTGTTAAGAGGCCCCCTGCAAGGCTTCTTTACCTCAGGAAGATTCTTTTTACTCTACCATTCCTTGGACTGACTATACTATCGGCCTCGATTATTGATAGTCAGCATGGGATTCTTCTAGAAAGATTAGGTTGGTTCATATATATTCTTCCGGGGGCTCTTTGGATTCATTTATCGTATGCCCCAAGATGGAGAATTATTGATAGAATAGATAGAGGGATCGGGCCATTCGAAGGAATGAAGATGACTATATATGGCGATAATAAGCCCTTCAGGAAGGATTCGGACTCCGAACTAGAAGAAGTAATAGACATCATCTAATACAATTAAACATGGAAATCTGCCTCTAATCTGGCGATAGATTCTCTTATTTTGGGGGGAATATTATGAGGCACACCTGAATTATAATCCAACAGAACGCACACTACACTACCTTTTGCCGCGATTCTTCCATTATTGCTCAGACTTTCAATTTTGTATCTCATATCGAAAGACGAGTTTCCAATTCTAGAAACTGAAGTACTTACTGTAATCACGTCAGGGAATACTATTGGCAATTTGTAGTCTATTTCTATTCTAGCAAGAATCGGTCCGATATTAGAATCGTCGTAGAGATCCATCATTCCAATCTCGGAGAAATACATCATTCTAACCGTCTCCATCCATTTTGCAAAAACTGAATGGTTGACATGGCCGAGAGCGTCCATATCTCCCCAGTTTACTTTTATCTCCGTTGAAACTGGCCAAAAATTACTTTCATCCTCAATGCGATCCACAGACATCCTTTACTCTCCTAGATCAATCTTAATTTCTTACCACATCTTTCGAATTCTGATAGGACTATATCCAAATCTTTGCGGGTAAGCCCTGACGAGATTTGCGTCCTGACTCTCGCTTTATCCCTCGAAACCATTGGGAATACTATTGCTCCAACAAGTATCCCACTCTCCCTAAGCATACTAGAGAGGTCTTTAGCAACTTTACTTTCGCCACACATCACCGGAATTATCGGAGTCTCCGAACGACCTGTATCAAATCCCATCGATTGAAGTTGCTTTCTGAAATAATTGGTATTTTCCCACAGTTTCCTAACATGCTGAGGTTCCTCCATCAAAACCTCAACAGCTGCCTTTTGGGCTGCGGCCACTCCAGGTGGTTGACTTCCAGAGAGAAGCCATGATCTGCTATGGTTAATCGCATAGCTTCTCACAAGTTCGGAACCTGCCAATATTCCTCCTTGAACCCCCATGGCCTTAGAATACGATCCAATTTCAAAGTCGACACGGCCTTGGAGTCCGAAATGTCCGACTATCCCTTTGCCACCTCCCAGTACTCCCTCGCCATGACAATCATCAACCATTATCATAGCGCCATATTCCTCAGCTATTTCTGTAATATCATCCAATGGGGCTATGTCTCCATCCATGCTAAAAACACCATCGGTTATTATCAACTTTCTTCCTGCATTCTTATTCTCCTTGAGAATTCTTTCCAAGGCCTCAACGTCATTATGGGGGTATACTGCCCTGCTTGCCTTGGTCAGCCTTACTCCGTCTATTATAGAGCCATGATTAAGTTCATCAGAAATGATAATATCCTCTTTTCCTCTAACAAGCGACGGTATAAGACCCACATTTGCAGTATATCCAGCTGAGTAAATTAGAGACGATTCCACTTCCTTGAATTCTGCGGCCTTTTTCTCGGCTTCTATGTGAATATCGAGAGTTCCAGCTATTGCCCTGACGGAACCTGAACCAGCTCCGTATTTCCGCGTAGCCTCAATGGCCGCCTCAACTACTCTTGGATGGGTTGTTAAGTTTAGATAGTTATTTGCCGATAGCATGATCATTTCTTTTCCTTCTACCCTACAGTGAGGAGTACTCGCTGACTCTAGTACAGGGGGATTCCAGTCCAAATCCTGTTTTTTCAATTGATTTAGTATCTCTGACATCCAAGACATGTCGGCCGCCATGCTACTCCAATAAGCAGGAGGTACATTGCTCCATCGGAGCGAGCTGTTCATTTCCCATAGGCCTATCCGGATGCATGGACGTGGGTTCTGTGGAGGTGACTTTGCTCGGAATCACACAGGACGGAGGGTTTCCTCAAGTAGGGTGTTTGAAGGATTGTTGTGAAGAGGCTTGGCGCTCCCCAGAGCTCTCTAAAATGCCAGTTTCTCTGGGACTAAAAGGACTAGATGGATCATGTCACATGATCGAGGCAAGTAGAATGATGGCAGGACAATTTGATTTGTGGAACTCCATTGGGAGTTTAGAGTGGCCTCCCTCTAGTGTTTCATTGACGCATGCTCATCTTGGTCACACGGATGGATTGGGATTATTTGGACGTGAAGTGATGGGTTCTTCGGGAATAATTCTTCACTGTAGCTCATCAATGGGAGACTTTCTTGATTCAACACCTTCGTGGTCAATAATGATTGATCAAGGAGTGATTATTCCAAACTATTGGGTCCCGATGAAGCCCTTTGAACCGACCCCAGGTTGTGGATTTACGTTAACAGCAATTCCAGTTCCCCATAGATCTGAGCTCTCGGACAACCATGCTTTGATAATCAGGGGGCATAAAAAAAGTATACTTTTCATGCCAGATCAGGATTCCTGGGAAGAAACCTTGGGAGAAGAGTTCGGAATTATAGATTGGCTCAAGGAGATGGAAGTGGACATAGCATTGGTAGATGGGACATTCTGGAATTACGATGAGATAACAAGCAGAGATGTTAGTGAGATTCCTCATCCCACTGTAACGGAAACCATAGGACTGCTAGGTAACAGAAAACAGGGAGATCCTGAAATTTCATTCATTCATTTCAACCATACAAACCCTCTATTGAGAGAAGGAAGTAATGAATGTAGGCATTTATCAGAGATGGGTTGGGGTATTTCCAAGCAAGGCGCGGTGTACTATCTCTGAACTGAAGCGGAACCTTATGAGGGAGGTCTAGTAGGGGTCTATGTGCTACTACACGGTGCGGTGTCAAGTGGCCTAGGCAGGGCTCATGTTTTCATGGCCCAGCCACATTACCAAGAGCAATTCAAAGAGGTACTAGGATCCAGTGCTTGGCCTGGCACGTTAAATGTGGATCTGGAAAGTGAGAGCTTGGACCCATATAGAAAATTGAGAGTTGCATCCGGACTGGACGAAGGAAGTGATGTTGTCGGGCTCGAGCCAATTAGGATTCAAGGATTTGAGAGAGATGGGAAATCATTTGGAGGGGCCACGGCTTTTCATGCTAGCATCTCTATCGATTCTGAAATATGGATAAAATGTGCTTTGCTAATCCCTGACTTGACTAGGCATACTAAAACCGCTGAAATTATCTCTAACTCATTCCTCAGGGAGAGTCTACCCTGCAGTGATGGTGAGGAAGTTTGGATTAGGATAGACCGATTTCTCTAACCCACTCTGCATTAACCAATGTCGACATTTCCAAATTACACAAGCCCAGCCAATTCTTATGCCCCCTGAGTGAAGATGGTGGCTTTGTAAATATTCTAGTATCGGGGATAGCTCCTAATCCAATTCCATCCAGTGCCGAATGATTAACTTCCCAAAGAATCAATCCTTTAGAGCTCCCCATTCCCATATCAACGGGAATATTTGGATTTTCAATAGATTTAGACAGGAAGTCTAGGTCATATTCTCCTGAAACGACCCCTGTGATGGCGGAAGCCATTCTTCTGACTTGGTTCCATAGAAATGATTTGGCAACCACGCAAATTCCTATCGGCCTATTGTCAATACCTATCCAAGGGTCACAGCTAATTATAGTCCTAGTTGGCTCCTTTCCTTCCTCAAGCCTACAGAGATTAGTGAAGTCATGAGTCCCTACAAAAATCTGACAAGCATTGGTTAGGATATCAATATCAACATTTTCGGGCCATGATTTCATAACTTCGCATCTGTAGTAGTACTTCCTTGAAATTACTGGCCGTGTTGGAGTTGTGGAGGGGACTTTTTTTGCGGCCCAGACTACCAAATCATCAGGGAGGCGATCGTTCAGGGCCCTGATTACTCTCGAGCCATCAATTGATGATGTAACTGACTCTGGGAGGTCTATACTGGCCAAGTTCATCCTCACGCTGACCCCTGCATCCGTCCTGCTGGACAGCCGGAGACAGCCCTCCCTCCACCATCCTATCTCTTTCAGTGACTCCTTCAGAGTACCTTGTACTGTTCTTACATTAGGTTGAATTTGGGAGCCGTGAAATAGATTTCCATGATACCCGATGGCGACTAGAAAACAGTCGCTGGCCAGTTGATCTTCCCCCTCTATTCCTCTGGAACTAGGTACTCCATAGCCTCGTCTATTGACGAAAAGCCGAGACCTAGCATCGCGAACTCCAAAGCTATTGGGATAAATTGCCGTGCATTTGGATCGCTCCTGTCATAATTTGTCTTCATATCGACCAATTCAATCAAGGCCTTGGCGGCTTCATATAAGTGGAATGAGACGTCAACATCGTCTAACTCGTCCCCGAGTGACTTCAGCTTTCTGAATTCACGAACTGCCATTGGTATTCTGTCGAACTCCAGTAAGGCATTGGCATAGGAGGCCAGGTAGTCAGGGTTCTTTGGTTCCATGGATGAAGCTTTTCTGAAATATGCAGCTATCTGACCCTCGTTAATCCTATCATTCCCCTTATCATCCAGATTTCCATTGGCCTGAATCTCAAAAAGTCCTGCTTCTGCCCAGCCATGGAAACCTGCTGGATTTTCAGGATTATCGTTCGAAAAGGCCTCGAAAATTTCCATCGCCCCCATGAAATCTCCTTTTGTGATCAGTTGGGCTGCTTGAGTTACTGTGTCTTCCATCGGTCTCCCTCGGACTTGATCGGCAGCCTTGCAGTTAAGAACGGTGCGGAAGACAATTATGAATTGTCTATCAACTCGTTGATTAATGCGTAAACAGACATAGGTTCTTTGATACAGTAAAGACATTCGCTCGGATCTTTAGAAGAGGTACTGTTTTTTCTCTGGATAAAAATCCAGGTTAATGGATTTAGGAAGCTTGAATTTCTGACCGAGTCATTATCCTCAGAGATATTTGATTGTATTCCGTCAGTAATCACATGTACATTTCCGAAACCAAATATTCTCCCGATGATTGGAGGCTCGACCTTTAGATTCTCGACCTTCTCAAATGGGATCCCAACCGAACTAGAATCGAAGTAAAGGAACTTTTTCTTAATATGGACCCTCTTGTCTGTGATTGCATATTGGAATGCATTACTGTAATGTGCAGTAATGGCCATAGCAGAAATGAAAGAAAATACCCCCAGGACGAGATAGTACCAATCTTTCCAAACCGGTATGTGCTCTCCAATAAGATTATCAAATCCTTGAAATCCTATAAACATTAGAGTTGAGTTTACGATTGTAGTAATGTACCATGCCAAGGGAATTAATCCGTTAATAAGTAACCATGATGTCGTCCATCCCCCTGAAGTGGAAGTATTGAGATAGTGATTTATTTTAGCCAACAGCAACATCATCAATGCAAACCCCAAAACTCCCGATATGTCAATAATTGCGTTTGATAGACCCACTAATAGATTCAAATTAACTTCTCCCTCGATAACAGCATCATACTTAGAGGCCCAGTAGAATACTAAATGGACTACAAAAACTAATCCAGCTAGAGCATATTTTCCAGACATGGATAATAAAGCTGGGCTCCCATGCCATATTGGAGTTTCTGAGTCAGAAATCTCTGGAAACCTTTCTCTTATCGCTTCGTGGTCCAACTTTGATCTGAAGCTAGAAATTATTTCACTCATATTGACACCTAATGAAGAACGCCCCATGCGTGTTCTGCATTTCCATGAATCCATTCATAGTCCTGCTCTGTCCTAATCCCTTCTGAATCCTCAAATTTGATTGAGAGGACCTCTAGTGGATATTCATTGTAAGTTAGGTGACTTACCCAAGAAGCCCTAGTTGGTTGGTCAAAAATCCATCTTGCTCTACTAACTGCTCTAACTCTGATGTTAGCGCATGAGTCGTCATTCCAGACCTTAACCCTAAATTCCGGGAGGATATTCCCCTTGTCGTCTACTAGTGCATCTCCAGAGCTTTGCTTACAAAGTTTAACACTGCAGTTATCGAAATTTTGAGTCTTTCCGGTCTTTCTATCTTGGAAAACACCTGTTCCTATGTTTGGAGAACGAAAGAAATCTCTCAATCTCCAGGGCTTGTCATCTCTCGCAGACCACATCGGAGTAACATGTGGCATAAACCAATCAAGATATGACCCATCATTGAAATGCAACATTCCCCAAAACCATGGAAAGGAAGGCGCTTGAACAGAAACCTTCTGGAAGTAGCCCGTTCCCTCCATGACCTTGCCATCAACAACTAATCTGCACTTTGTGGCCTGTAATCTGAGTATGTCATACCCCATGCCCAAGAAGTACTCATTATTCTTGTAGGTTAATTCACTAGGAGGCCCCCACCAAGGAGTGAGTTCGGCTTCAAACTTACTGGGTGCTCCTCTGGTAGCTGCCTCTTCATCACTTTCGAGATTTATCCAGAAGGACTTGTTACCGGGAGCCATTCCTATTGACATGTCTTGAGGAATCAGTGGTATTACCGCTCCTGCTCCCTCTCCTTTGCCATCCCCCGGCCATAGGGGATGTGTATCTGAAATACTGGCCATCCTGCATTCTCTCATGACCAATGGCTCGAACATTTTCTCTCCATCAAACCACCAAGCACAGACCATTCCTGGTATGACATGCCCTCCGTGCTCATCTACAAACATCCTCCCTCCGGGCTTCCACCAGTGTCCACTCACCCTTATTGCAGGAGTTTCTTTTGTTGACCATAAAATCATCAGTTGCTTTGATCTGCCGGGCCTTTCAGGGTCTGGGATCAGTATGAGTGCCCACCACCACCACCATGATAATCGACGTATAGGGGGCATGACGTCTAGCCTCCAAAGGGAGGAGAAGTCGCCCTTGAAATGAGTATTCTCTTGAATCATGGTATCACATTATCTCTCTCTTGCTGAAAACTGCGCTGCCGATGCCTATCATCGAAACAGAGACTCCAACAAGCATGGTTGTCGAAGTGAGGATCCCTAAATATGCATTACTAGAATTTAATGTATGAACTGGAGGCGACCAAATCCACTCTAATCCAGTCTGTAGACCAAAAGCTGAAGACATCTGGGAAAATTGAAGAGTATCAGGCCAAGAAACCATAACAATTGAGTCGATTAGTTGTAGTCCCCAGTGAGATACAGAAAGTGTCGCAATCGAAGAGCTGGGAGAGATAAGGGTAGTGAACCCCATAGCAAATTCCCACACTCCAATCACGATACATAAGTACACCCCGTACTTTGGCAGGAGAAGCCCTATCGTGTTAAACAGAGATCCGTACGCGGCCAAGACCAGTATTGTAGAGATAGCGATTCCAAGCCAGACGGGGAGATCCCCCACTCTGAACAGGCTTTCTCCTGGCCCTATTATCGATGTGATTAATCCCATAACCAAAGATAAGACTAGAACAAAAAATGAGACAACGGCGAGATAGCCAAGAACACGATAAAGTATGAACTCCCCCCTGTGAATTGGCTTGGATAGTAGATAGTGTAATGTCCCCCTCTCTGTCTCATCTCGGACTAATCCCAAAGAAAGGAAGAGAGGAAGGAATAGTCCCAGAAGTAGTACGAACGCTATCTTTCCTGTCGCTATTACAAATGTCCTATGACTGGCTTCACCCGCGTAATTTTCGTCAACTGGGTCTTCATCCACTGAAGAGTCGGCACTGATAGAAATGACCTCTCCAGTTTGTGAGTCGATAACCCAAATAACGTCACATTGGATACCATTTCCATTTGCATCTGGCCTATGTGGCTCTTCCCACCACATGAATTCTTCATCTAACTGAGTGAGCCATTCCGTTCTGAGGCAGTCTCCATCGTCGTCGATTCCTTGGCTTCCAGAAGAACCATCCCAATCGATGTCGTCCTCATCTATGTACATCTCCTTGGGGTCTTTTGGGACGGCAAATATTCCAGTGACATAGCCGTAGGTTAGATAGTGGTCCTGAGGGACTGTGATATTTCCTTCTGCATTGAACTTCCCATTTGTGGCATATCTACCGTCTTCTAGCTGACATGCTGTAGCGAAATCGGGTATATAATCTACGAATATCTCTCCCCGTGTGTCTGGACAATTTGTAACTTCGTCCCAGTCAATAATATAGTCCCATTGCCCACCTTTGTAATCGGTGTCTATCCAAGAAGCATCGAGGAGAGAGACTCCTTCCCACGTCTTATTGCCTGAAATCTCCCGATTTTGGTCATTCCAGTCTATTTCTCCCTCGTAGATGTATGTTCCAGACCCGGGAAACTCTTCTCCGTTCCAGTCACTAGTTCCATATTTTCTCTCTTGTCCGAGGGGGTATCCATCTCTATCTTCATCAACACTGTCTCCATCGTTATCTATTGATTCGAATCCTTCTCTTATTGAGTCAATGTAGAAAGCGAGGAGTAGGGCCATGAGGATTGTTCCTAATGCTAAAACTACCCAAGTGGATATTTTATGTCTGAGTTGCCGGATGGTTAACTCAATCACAGCTCCTGCTTTTCTATCTAGTCTGGTCCAAACCGTTTCTGAAAGATCTCTTCCCTGAACGTCCAATCATCCACCCCCTACGAGATACCCGAGTAGTGAGTCTAGGTTATCATCGGGATTCTCAACTGCAGTAACCCTAATTCCAGATTCTATAATTGCGTTGGGAAGAATTTCATGTGCGGCAGACAGGTCTCCTGTCTGAATTTCCAAAAAGCCCTCCTCTGGAAACCTGACACCGTAAATCGGTTTTCTTGTAATTAGTTCCTTGGCTAAATCTCTCGGGGATTCCGTTTCGAGTAGAATTCTGTGGGGGTGTTTATCTAGAAGGCCCCTGATAGCATGTAAATTACCGAGAGCAAGCAGTCTGCCATTATGGAGGATCACAATCTGTTCTGTAATTCTCTCTATTTCCTCAAGTATGTGACTGGAAACGATTACAGTTTTTCCACTGTTTCCTAGCTCCCTGATAACGGACATAATACTGGTTCTGGCGAGAGGGTCACAACCATGCAAGGGCTCGTCAAGAATTATCAGATCCGGATCGTGAACAAGTGCATGGGCAATTTTGACTCTCTGCCGCATCCCCTTGCTATACTTACCAACTTCTTTGTGGCGAACATCACTCAAGCCAACGAATTCCAAGACATGTTCAGCCCTTTCCCTAGCCTCGTCCCTAGTCATTCCATGCAGTCTTGCCATCGTCATAAGGAAATCCAATCCAGTCATCCACTCATACAATGGCTCAGTTTCGCTTACATATCCTACTCTTCTGAAAGGAGAAGTACTCTCCCACGGATCAGTGCCGAATAATCTGACTGTTCCTTGGCTTGGCTTGAGTCTTCCAAGAAGTAATTTGAATAGTGTTGATTTACCTGCTCCATTGGGCCCCAAAACTCCTGTGACTCCACCATCTATTGCTAGAGAAACGTCATTGAGGCCTATCACTTCACCGTACCACTTAGAAGCAGATTCGATCATTACTGCCGGTGTCTTAGAAGTCATTCTCTTGTCACCTCCAGGGAACTGACCCTACTCGTGAGTAATGCCAGTGATAAGGAATTAATTAGCAATATTGAGACGATTGAAAAGGCTAGGGGATAGTCATAATTAGACTCTATTCCAACGAGCCACTGACCTATGTGGGCCAGACCATCATAAGGGCTCAATAGATAGAGGATGGACGATTCAAAGGTAGACTCGATTAGGAAGGCAACCATCTTGGTCCCGTAGATAACTGCTAGGAAGGCTACTGCAGCGAAGAATCTACTTTGACTGATACTGGAAAGTGCCAGGCCAATGGAAGTGTAAGTTAGAACCAAAAGAATTCCTGCTAATAGCCCGCCCATGAAGATGGGAAATGTATCAATCAGAAATGCCCAACCCTCTCCGTTCATGACTATTGCACTGGTGTAGTATACCATGTAAGAGAAGACTATCACGAAACCCAGTACGACTGCGCTACTGAGATATTTCATAGCCGTGTAGTCTATTCTATTGACCGGTCTTGAAAAATATATAGCACTCGTTCCGTTTCTACGATCATCTGAAATCATACCCCCGACAACAAGTGCAGTAAGTAGCGGCCACATGCAAAGATTACGCGGGAAGAATCCCAGTACCTGGCCCCATAGATTATATCTGTTTATGCCCCACATTCTGGAAAGTATCTCTCCGAAACCCCCCTGCCCTCCCAAGGATGCCAAAAATAGCATTGCTACTGGAGATAGAGAGAATAGGAATACTACGAGAATGGTAAGTCTAACAACAGGGTGATAGTATCTGTGCCCTTTGCTTGAAAAAAGACCGTAAACATGGTGTCTAAAAATCGCGTAGTTCCTGACCCACCTAGGGCCTAAAGAGCCCCTCCATGGACGATATGTCTGTTCATATATTGAGCCTTTGACTTCGGCTTTCTGTGCAACTGAAGCCTTTGCCTCGTCATCTCCATCTCCAGATCCAAATGCTGATTCCATCCTGGTCGTGCCGCCAGAAATATCGAGTTCGGAAGTCATAGCCCCTCTCCCTTATGTCCAGAAGTCATCAATTCTCCTGTATCCCTCACTTCTTCACCTAGCTTATCCATTATCAGAAGGAAAATATCCTCTAAGTCTGGCTCATAATCTGTCATCTTCCTTACCTGGACTCCTGCTTCGGCCGCTGATGACAGAATCTCGGTGTATGTATCATCATCTACCTTGGTGACTCTCATATTTCTCCCCATCCTTCTAACAGAAAGTCCTCTTGAGGATAGCTCTTTCTCCATCTGAGAAGCCCCTCCCCAGACTGAGATTTCTATCTCCTTCTCCACCTGTTTGACCATGTCGTCTATACTCCTGTGAACGACTATCTTACCTTTGTGAATCATCACAATCCTGTCACATACGGTTTCTACATCGTCCATTACATGACTACTCATAAGTACAGATCTTCCACCTTCGATTACAGTCTTTCTTAGAGTCTGTAGCATGAATTCTCTTGCCCTCTGATCTAATCCATTAGTTGGCTCATCGCAAATCAGAATCTCAGGGTCATGTATAAGTGCGCAGGCTAATTTAGCGGCTTGTTTCATTCCCGTGCTAAAAGTCTCGATTTTCCTGTATCTCTGATCTTTGAGACCTACGTATTGCAGTACTTCATGTGCCCTCTGAGTAGCGGAATTTGGATTCATCCCCAATAACTCACCAGAATACCTAACTTGATCAATTGCAGTAAGGCCAGGATCAAGTGAGTCATATTCGGGCATATATCCAATCTTTGAACGTATCAATTCACCTTCAGTCCTTATATCGTGCCCCAATACCATTCCAGAGCCAGAGGTTGTCTTTATGAGTCCTAGTAGGCATTTGAAAAATGTCGATTTACCCGCTCCATTTGGTCCTAGAATTCCTATAGCACCATGGGGGATGTCTAGGCTAATATCATCTAAAGCCAGGTGAGGGCCATACATTTTTTTCATTGAGCGTGCTGTTATCAGCATCTCATCGACTGTATTAGAGGCCATGTGTAGCACCCGACTCCCGTAGGGAGTCAAAAGGTCCTCTGGAAGGCAACACTTGAATTAATCCCCGAAAATATCAATCGGAGACAGTTGATTATGGAGGCTACTCCTTTAGGCACCCGTCTCTTACTTTGACTGCGATTCCCTTCCTGAAAGTAGCCATCTCTAGTCTAGTTGAAGTGGGTACTCCATGAGCTACCAAGTCCCCTTCTTGAGAGACCACTACACACGGTTGCCCAGGAGTGATATGAGGATCGGCCCCAATAATGTAGCCGTGCATTACGTTGCGCCCATCTCCGACGAAAGGTATCGCATCTTCGGAAATCATCACTCTCGGCACCCCCGGATAGTCTTCCTCCTCGGAAGAGTTTTCTTCATCAAACAAATCTGGAATACCTGGGTTGAGTGAGTACAGAACTCTTGCCCCTTCTGAGGTCAACGAAATACCCCCGTCCTTCAATCTCGGAGATAGCACATGTTTCCCATTGAAACTAACATTCACCATCCTATCAGTATTGGATCTTCTCGCTTCCATTATCTCCGATACTTCACAGAGTTTCTTTGGGTGAACTCCACACAAAACTGATACTTTGTCAACGACCGAACACCTGTCCAGCCATGTTCTAATCTTGCTGATTTGTTCTGAAGATTCTTCTAGAATCTTTGGTGAGGAGGTCATGATTGGGATTTCCTCTAGCCCAAGATACGAAACGTCTCCGTAGGAATTGGTCTCATCGAATTCAACAGACCAGACAGAGTCAGGGCCATCTAAGTGACAGAAAGGAGAGAGATCCTCAAAGGAATAGGGGATTGGTCCCAGGGGAGTAGCGATCAGAACTACTGTCCTGGGATTCTCAATTAGATTCTCAACTATTGAGCCAAGAGCGCTTTCCCTCCAGGGAGGGGGAGAATTGTGAATTATCAAGACTCTTTCTGGAAGTCCAGAGCTACCATCCCACCAGGACCCTGGAATACGCCATCTCAGTGAGATCAAGGCCAGAAGATGAAGTATGTGTGGTCTGGAACCTGTATCCTCAGAAAGTGGCTCTCCTCCTTTCCTAATTGGATTTGTAGATGCCATGAGCTCAAGAAGTGTTGAGCCCACTTCTGAATCGTCGAGCTCTTCAAGTTGATCCAAAACCCATTCGAAAGCTTCCCTGAGCCTAGGCGAGGCGTGACTTCTTACCTCTGCCAGTTTCCAAATACTTCCATCCCTAATCGCCTCCCTGCATCTAGCTAATTCGACCTGGGTAACCTCCAGATTATGATGTGCTAGAATCTCTGATCTTCTTTCCTTGGACATTTCCAGAACCATTTTTGGAGTCTTTCCGAAGAGTGCGGAAGATGCTACTGGCCACTCATTCAAGCCTTGTATCTTCACTGTTCCCTCAGGAGTAAGTATTCTATCATCACGAGCGAATAGTGCATATGCGGCACTATCGAAGAAATCAACCCCTAAGGCCACAGATAGTGGGAAGAGAAGTGGATGTCCGCAACCAAACATGTGTATTGGCTTATCAGGGGGTATTTGCGATCTTGCGGCCAATATAATTCCAAATAACTCTCTATATCTCTGTTGTTCCATTAGAGGAACAATACCACCTATTGGATGAACTGCAAATGTCTTCCCTGAATCATGTATTTGACTCATTAATCTTGCAGATTGAGCCCTCAAATCATGATTCAATCCTCCTTGGATTGGCCCATTTAGTAAGATATCCTCCCTTGCTTCCAGTAGGGATATATTTGCCCTGTTAAAAGTCTCGTCGACTGCATGTTGAATTTGATCTCTACTCATATCGGGCCTTCCGAAAACATCCAACATAGTCCCCACATCAACACCGATTTCTCTTTGGAATGAGACTATCTCTTCTGGTGAAACCTCAACATCCCCATAGAAATATGACTGGAACGTGCCAGAGTCGGTTACTATTGCTCCAGGAAAATTCAATAATTTGTGAATTCCATCCGATTTAGCAGGAACACTAAGCTTTTCGTGCTTCCAGATAACATAGGAGTTTGTTATCAGAGCTTCAATGCCATACTTGTCCCACATTTCTCTCGGTTCGATGGTCCTTAGGTTCGGATTAACCACAGGAAGTAACATCGGAGTGGTGACTACTCCGTGACGGGTGTGGAATTTCCCAATTCTAGCGGCGCCATCCCTATTGGTTATCTCGAACTTGCCCCAGTCTTGGGGCCGGCAGGGTTCCGGTCCCCGGTTAGAGTCCATGGCCACGGGTATGAGTTTCCGTCATCAACCCTCGCTAAATCTGGACATAACATACATGCTGACCTTTCCATTGATCAGTTCCATCCTAACTTCGTCCCCGGTGTTGATTTCTTGGATCGGATCATTCTCGAAACTATGCGCATATGGAGTCCCCAAGAGAGACGCGGCTGGGAGCGTCAGAGGGCATACATCTCGATTAATTATTGCCAATGGCCCCATTCCTGTGTAAATTAGGCCCATCAACACGAATGGGGCAACAGTAGAACCTGATCCCTTGGGGTATATCAGAACCTTATCCGCAATTTGGATACCATCAAGAGGGTGCCCTGGCTCCTCGATTACTCCCGTGTCTCTATTTACATATCCTAAATATGTAATCGGTACGTCCGTAACAAGAGCCTTTCCTGTGACAGACCATTCATCCTGACTAGGTATTCCACGACCTTTCGTGGAAAAACCGCCCTTGGCAACATATTTTGAGGATATTGACTTCTTGAGTTTTCCCGAGGAAAGTGTAGGCCTTTCACCAGTAATCAATGAAGGGTCAAATGCATGGGACACGCAGTCTTCGATTTTAGCTACGCTTGTGGGCATCTTATTCAGTCCGCTCGTTAGATAATGCTCTGCCTTTAGGGAGTTGGTAAGTAAGTGATTGTACCGAGAACGGTTGTAAGGAGTCACCTCGGGGCAAGTGTCCCTCAAAACCAATGCGCCCCCCTCTTCTAGGATATCCAGCGTTCCATCCGCCTCGATCATATTGTAGTTATGTGAGCTCATGAAGACCCAGAGTCTATGATCTGGTATTTTCTCACCTAATTCCATCCTCGAACGCATGAATGAGGCGGTTGTTCTGGCTTCTCCAACACTGGCCTGTGGACATCCAATAACTACCAAGTCTACCTTTCCCTTGGGAGATAAATCATTATACCTTTCAGATAAATCTGATTCTCTGAAATTCAATGTTCCTTCATACGAATGAACTGTTGGTGGGTCGGGGGTTAGTCCGTCTGCCCATAACATCGGACACCCATAATTAGCTGCCGCCGCAGTTAGTGCTTTTTTCATCTCAAATGTTGCACGAGGGAGTCCACTAATCATAGGCATTGGACCCCATGGAAGATTCCATTCTGGTTTGATTTGTTTTCCTATCCAATCACCTAGTATACTCCAGTCGGTTATGTCTTCCATCTCACACTCAACCTGAACGAGAATATTTGGGATTCTATTTTCATCTATATGTAAACCCCATTTGGGAGCCCATCCGGTTAAGGCTGTCGCCAAAGCGGAAAGTCCGGATTCCCTATTTGTCACCAGTGAAGTGTAGGAATTGGAAAAGCAAACAGCATTCGATTCGGCCCAAGAGCCGATACCATCCACATCTTCTATTCCCCTGTCATAGGGTGTGCATGAGAGAGTAGCCTCTATACCAAGTTCTGAATATGAGTGCACGATCTCAAATTGTTGCTCGAGAAAATCTGGATAGTCTATACCCATCTCCTCCATCTTCTCATGATCACAACCTGCAGAATTCAAGGTTGTTGGAATAATTACCTTTCCCAAAGGATCACCGGATAAATCCGCTAAAAACCTCCTTAGACCGTGTCCACCGGTGATCACGCTGACTCCAGAGACATGTGCATTACTGGCCCTAACGAATTCACTGGCTCCCGCAGTGGAAGCCAAATCAACAACCAACCTAGCTGCTTTCTGCTTTGTGGGACCGTGTTGGCCACTGAGCATAGAGTCCAATTCTGGAGGAACGTCCACACCTCCCCACACGATGGAAGCACCTTCAAGATTAGGTGTAGATGAGAAAATTAATACCGAAATGATGATATTTCCGCTACGGTGAAGAACTCCATTTTATCAACTGTTCCATTTTAGGCTCCATGTGTTGCACAAGCGCTGATGTTTGCAGTTACTTCTACGTGTCACACAATAACACAACGATCCAGGTAGTGAGAAGATGAGTATTGAGAGGATTTACGGAATTTATCATGCAGATGGGGGAATCATTGGAGAGCTTTCATATGTGTGGGGAAAGATTACTGGAACAGCGCATTGTTCACTCTGCGACATCACACACAGAGGAATCTCAATGAAGAGAGATTGGAAAGATTTCACTGATGGTATGGATGTAGATTTTGAGCTTCTGCATCTGAATGAACAAAGCCCTGAGCTTGCTGATTTCACTGACGGTAGAACTCCTTGTGTAGTCGGCGAGGAGTCGGGTGAAATGAGGATACTTGTAGACGCGGAAAGTCTGGAAGTCTGCAACAAGTCTGTTAGCGCCTTCGAGAGTACCCTCCGGTCATCTCTGGAGTTAGACGAATAATCAACAAACTTAACGGCGGTGAAAATTATATGGCGAATAAAGAGAATGAGGTTTCAGCTACTTCAGGTGTTCAAGATACATTAGTCCCAGAAAGGGTCGTAAACGGCCTTCCTACCATGTACTGCTTTGAGACCTGTCCGTTCTGCTTCAAGGTCAAAGCATTGCTCGGTAGCAGGGGCATAGAGTACTCTAAAGTAGAGGTGGATCCTACTTTCAAGACACAGTTGAAATGGTCGGAATGGAGCGCTGTACCTGTTTTTGTAGATATCGATGGAACTCAAGTTAACGATTCCAACTACATCTTACACTACATTGACAGCAAGGATTCCAGTAGTTTCCCACGGGATGGAGAAGATCCAGAACAGGACGAATGGATGGACTTCTCCAATCTAATTCTCGGAAAGTCGATTGTTGCTGTGATATACAAGTCATACAGAACCTCCGTACAAGCCTTAGACTATGTCACAAGGATTGATAACTTCTCATTTGGAGCTAGGTTGGTGAATAAATGGTTAGGTGGAGTCATTATGAGGATGGTGGGAAAGTCAAGAGCGAAGATGTTCGAACTACCCCCTCGAGAAAACCTAGAGTTTCAACTAGATCACATGTCTAGTGGAATCAAGAGCGATTATTTCGGCGGGAAAAAACCCAATGGAGCTGACTTTGCAAACTATGGGATATTGAGGTCAATGGAGGGTTTGTATGGCTTTGATATCGTTGAGAGCCACTCCACGGTTTGGCCATGGTACCAAAGGATGAAGATCTCCTCAGGAATATGACTTATTCTTCTGATAGCTTGGACTCAATCTTCGTCAGAATATCCCTAATTTCAATTAGAACATCACTGGATTCGGTTGTTTGTGTAGATTGTTGAGCTGGTCCGGTTACCAAAGAGTCCCTCTGTCTCAAGACGAGATCACGGAACTCGTTGGCATTCTTCACCCCAGTCAGTATGAATGGGGCCGCGCCAGCAGTCTCGAACTGCATCCTAACGACTCCGAAGGCACTGAGAATGGGACCCTCATGAATTGAGACATCGGTTAGCTTGTCCAAGGCGATATTCTGCTGCTTCTTGAACATCCACCCCATGCGCATATTGAGCGAGCGTTCTGTGAGGGCCCCACTCATATGTTCGTACTGCTTCTGGTGAAC
>MDTB01002251.1_pt1 | contig 24860 bp, 10 predicted proteins | sample 811161 | NCBI WGS metagenome assembly MDTB01 (sample SAMN05326650, study PRJNA326480) | marine metagenome | isolation source: seawater | place: Mediterranean Sea | collected 2009
AAAGAAGAGATATAGAGGGCAAGGCAAGTAATGGCAGCATTAATTTGTAATCTTCCTTCTTATGAGGTCTGGGTACGTAAAGAGTACCTGACCGACCACAAAAGTGGTCATGGTGAATTTGTAAAAGGAGTATGGGTATCGGCTAAGAGTATTCCTGGTCGTGCCTTTTATTTTGAGACGTACTTACCTGAGTATGCTGCGATGTTTGATAAACTTCCAATCTCTGCCTTCACAACCGACCCTGAGACACCGACACCTGATATGACCTTACATAATCTCCAGTTCTGGAATTGTATGGACTACGGAGTCATTGCGGTGCAAAAGCAGTTTATTGGGTCAATGCACTTTGAAGTGATGACAAGAGACTATGGAAACCAAACTGGTACTTATATTTGTACATTAGATAACTATCATCAAGACGTAGACGCAATTGATTACTCTACAAGTGAGCAACCAGCTGAACATAAGAGTCACAATCTACTTGAATTAGATAATGGGCAGTTTTGTTTGTATCCAAATAACAGAATGAGGATATATGATAATAGTATCACTCCTGAGACACCTAAGAATCCTGATTTTAAAGTATCAACTGTGTATTATCAGGTGGAAAACGGTCATGATCGTGATGGATTAGGGTCTGAAGAGAATTATTTCTGGAAAACTGCGAAAGAACGCAAGAATAAAGACAAAAATGAACTTGAATTAGGATAAATATAGACATACTTAAGAAACCCTTATAGATATATTAGGAAAAATATATCAAAATGAATGGTCGTTAAAATTTCTCGTGCATTTAAAGACATAAGTTTGTCATTTAATCGGCATCCTGTTACAAATGATGTAACTGTGCTGAAAAATGAGGATGCAATTAAGAGGTCAGTGATTAATTTATGTCGAACACGCATAAATGAGAGATTTTTTAATGAATTATTGGGTACATCAATCGAAGATTCGTTGTTTGAAACGAATTTAGATGACATTGCATCATTTCTAGAGAGAGAAATCACAGTTTTACTTAAAAACTACGAACCAAGAATAACACTTACTAATGTTATTATTGAATCTTTAGTTGATTCATACGAATTACAAATAAGAATTGAGTATCAAATTACAGGATTGCCATTTCCAACACAAAATATCGAATTTTTACTTCAACCGACTAGGATATAATGTCATTTACACAGTTTACCAACCTAGATTTTAATACTTTACGAGCTCAAATCAAAGATTACTTGAGATCAAACTCAAATTTTTCTGATTTTGACTTTGAGGGATCTAACTTTTCCATTTTAATTGATACTTTAGCATATAATTCTTACATAACTTCCTATAATACAAACATGGCAGTCAATGAGTCATTCATTGATAGTGCAACTCTACGTGAAAATGTTGTATCATTGGCAAGAAATATCGGTTATGTACCAAGATCAAAGAAATCATCTGTTGCAACAATCAGTTTTAACGTTGATGTGAGTGATTCACCAGCATCAACTATAAAATTAAACGCAGGTTTAGTTGCATTGGGATCAGTTCAAGGTGGAAGTTATACATTTTCAATTCCAGATGACATTACAGTAAGTGCATATAGTAATGGAATTGCAAGTTTTAATAATATTTCAATTTATGAAGGTAATTATCTAACAAAAACATTTAAAGTAAACAGTTCTGAAGCAAATAAAAGGTATATTTTACCAAACTCAAACATTGATACCTCTTCAATTCGTGTTGAAGCTGGAGGGTTTACATATAATGCGTATACAAACATATTCAATATTGATTCTTCCTCTAGATTATTCCTAGTTCAAGAAATTGAAGACGAAAAATATCAAATTCTGTTTGGTGATGACATATTAGGAAAAAAACCAGAACATGGTGAGAACATAACAGTCAGTTATATAGTAACAAATGGTCAAGATGGTAATAATGCTGCTAATTTTAACTTTGCAGGTAAACTCACTTATCGTTCTGGAGCTGCAGACGTTGATATTACAAGCGGTATATCACTCATAACAACAACACAGTCATCTGAAAATGGTGATGACATCGAATCTATAGACAATATCAAGTATCTTGCTCCTAGAGTCTATGCATCTCAGTATAGAGCAGTTACATCGAATGATTATGTCGGTCTATTACCCTTTTTATACCCAAATATTGATTCAGTGAGTGCTTATGGTGGTGAAGAACTTGATCCACCTGAATTTGGAAAGGTCTACATTACAATAAAACCGAAAAATGGAGAAATTTTATCAAGTGTTGCCAAAGATTCAATTAAAAACAACTTAAAAAGGTATACAGTTGCAGGTATTAAGCAAGAATTGATTGATTTGAAGTATTTGTACGTTGAATTTAACTCAACTGTGTCTTATGACTCTGGATTTGTCTCTGATAGTTTGAATTTGCAGTCTCGAATACTATCTGCAGTTCAAACTTACGCAAAATCAGCTGATATTAACTCTTTTGGTGGTAGATTAAAGTATAGTAAGTTATTATCTCAAATTGATAAGGTTGATACTGGAATTACTTCCAATATTACGACTTTAGTAATGAGAAGAAACATGGTTCCTGAGTATAATTCACTTGCAACTTATGAAATTTGCTATGGAAACAAGTTTCATGCTGATTTGGAAGGATTTAATATTCGTTCTTCTGCATTTAAACTTGAAGGAGTTGATGGAGATGTATATTTGACTGATTTTCCAAATAGTGACCAAACAACAGGAGTCGTGAAGTTCTTTAAAATCATTGATGGTGCCATAACTTACATAAACAACAATGCTGGAAGTATAGATTATGTAAAAGGTGAGGTAAATTTATTTCCAGTAACAATTTCTTCAACAACATTATCAAATCGAATTGAAATAGAAATAACTCCAGAATCAAATGATATAGTTGCAAAAGAGAACCTTTATATTGTGCTAGATACTACAGGAAATAGTAAATTAACTCTTATAGAGGATGTTCTTGTTTCTGGTTCCAATGTATCTGGAACAAACTATACACCACCATCTAGTTTTATTAGTAATAAAAAGTATACAAGATAAGAAATGTCAGATAAAAAAGTTAAAATTGCTAATATCCTCGGTAGTCAGATACCAGATTTCATACAAGCAGATAATCCCCTTTTTAAAGAATTTTTATCTCAATACTATGAGTCTGAGGAACGTGAGTATGGAGCAACTTATCTAGCTGATAATTTAGCATCATTTAAAAATATAAAAACAGTTTCTGATATATCTTTAGTTGAAAAACAAACAGTAATACCTCCAAATAGTCTAACACCATCATCACCAATACTTTTATCTTCATTCTTATATGCGTATGATGATGAAATCAGTGTAAATCAAACAACTGGTTTTCCAGATAAGTATGGATTACTAAAAATTGATAATGAAATTATTACATATACAGGAAAAACTGATACTTCTTTTACGGGATGTATTCGTGGATTTAGTGGTATATCAGAAATTCAAACACAAGGAAATCCTGAATTTTTAACTTTTAGTGACACAAATGCGTCAACACATGACACAAATGCAGTTGTAGTCAATTTAAGTTTTCTATTTGTTAATCAATTTTATAAAAAATTTAGATATCAGTTCCTACCTGGTCTTGAGGGTAGAAATTTTAAGTATGGGGTTGGAGTAGAGAATGTTTTATCAAGAGCAAGAGATTTTTACAGTTCAAAAGGAACAGATGCATCATTAAAAATACTCTTCCAAGTCTTATTTGGAGATCAAGTTGAAATTGTTAAACCTTTTAATGAAACTATAATCGCATCAGAGGCAGAATGGGATGTAACTGATGATATTGTTGTAGAAGCTATATCTGGAAATCCTCTAAATTTAGTTGGAATTCAAATATACCAAGATTCATTTACTTCATCAACTGCTAGTGGAGCAGTTGCAAATGTACAAACAAAATTTTTAAAAAATAAAAAATATTACCAAATTTCATTTTCCAAAGGAACAATTAATAATAAATTCAAAGTTGCAGCAAAAACAAAAGTTGTAGGAACAGCATCAACCACAGAAGTTGCAACTGTAGACTCAACTATAGGATTTAGTACAACCAGTGGGTTTTACTACCTAAATGCAGATAATATTTACACATTAGCATCTTTCACATCAAAATCAAATAATCAATTTTTTGGATGCACTGGCATAACTACAGTTTTTAAAGAATCAGATGTTATTATAGGTGATACTTTTGTATATGGTTATGAAAATAATGATTTGACAAAAATTTGTGAAATGAGAGTGACTGGATCCATTTCAGGGATTTCTGATAATGCAAATGTAACAAAATATTTTGACTCTGGAGATATAATTGGAGTTAAATATCTTGGTGAAAAACCAGAATTATCAGATCAAAGGTATAATAAGTGGTTTTATAATAATTTGTCTTACGTTGATGTAATGGATCATGATGGTACAAGTTCATTTATCAGTAGAGTTGATCATTTTTTAAATAGAGGTGATTTTGTAGATGTAATATTCAAAGATACTAATAACACAATTTTTGTGGATGTCGAAGTAAATAACGTCATTAGTTCAACACAGTTTAATCTTAACTTACCATCATCTTTAGGAGTTGGAAATTACGTAATTAAAAAGAAATTAAATTATGTTAAATCAAATTTTGGGCAAACATCTTTATTATCTAATATTCAAAATTCATATACCGATAAAGATAAAAATACATATATTTCTTTTTCTGGTTATCCATCTTTTGATACTGAAACCACTAATAGGTCTCATTCTTTTAATTCAGTTGGTGTTTCTACAAATACTTCTAAGATTACAATATCCAATCATAATTTTATAAATGGTGAAAGAGTTTATTTAAATACATCAACTAATAGTGGAATTACTGGATCAACATCAGGTTATTTTTATGTAAAGGTTATTGATAATGACACAATTAAATTATCATCAAATCCAGCAAATTTAGATCAAGAAAACTTTGAAAATATTAAGTTTTCTGGAACTGTAGAACAACAGAGTGAAACAAATACAATCACACCTGCTAATTTACATGATGGCGGTCAGTTAAAAAATCAAAATAATTTTAAAAGAATTTATAAAAATCCAAAACCACCTAAAACAAAGCAAAATATCAATGGTGCGGTTGGTGTTTCATTAAATGGAATTGAATACCATTCTCCAATTTCTGAGGATTCAATCTATTATGGTCAACTAGAAAATATTGAAATTACAAATTCTGGTCAGGGATATGATGTAATTAACCCACCTTCAGTTTCTATAGCAGACACCACTGGAAGCGGTTCTGAGGTGCATGGAAACTTTTCTGGCACCATATCAGAGGTTATACTAACTAAGGCAGGATTTGATTATGTTACTGCTCCATCAGTAACATTAACTGGGGGAAATGGTAGTGGCACTGTATGTGAAGCAAAAATGAGAGCTTATTCATATGGTGGAGTTTTTGGTGAAACAGATGTAAACGTTTCTGAAAATAAAATCAAAGCAGACCATAGATTTTTAGATGGTGAAGAAGTAATTTATACAGCAAATGGGACACCAATTGGTATTACAACTGGAGTAAATGTTGGGTTTGCCACTGATATACTATCTTCTGGAACTTCTTATTTCATAGCAAGATATACAGACTCTTCTTTTGCATTAGCAATAACAAGAGACAGAGCAATTGGCAAGACTAACTTATTACAATTTCGTGATGATGGATCTGTTTCTCACCAATTTACATCAACAAAAGTTAGAAAAATAATTGATAGAATTGAAGTTCAGGAAACTGGAAATGAATATAAGAATAAAAAAGTTTTAATATCTTCTCAACAGTACCCTCCAACAGATAGAAAAGACTTATTCAAAACTTTTGTTGGTATTAATACTTTTGATAATTACATTTATGCAAAAAATCATAGTTTTAACAATGGAGATGTTTTAGAATATTCCACTAGTGCTGATGAAATTGATGGATTAGATCCAAGCACAGTGTATAAAGTTACTGTAATTGATAATCATAAATTTAAGTTAAGTAATGCTGGAACTGCAACAACTATATCTAATACAAACTATAACAGAAAAATATATGTAAATTTAAGTAGTGTTGGAGTTGGAACTCATACATTTAAATATCCAAATATTCAAGTTAAAATTGATGGATTTGTATCTCTTGCATCAACAACAATAATACCAGATTATTATAATGCTAGTGCAGAGGCAGTTGTTAAAGGTAGACTTGAAAGTGTTTTTATAAAAAATGGAGGAGTTGGTTTCGGAGTAACTGATATTATCAATTATACACGTAAACCAACAATAAAGTTATTAACTGGTAAAGATGCGTTTTTAAGTCCAGTTGTTTCTAATGGAAAGATAGTTGATGTTTTGATTAGAAATAGTGGAAAAGAATACACAACACCACCAGAACTTCAAGTATTCGAAATTGAAAATGCAAAAGGAAATTTTGCAAGATTACAATCTATAGTTTCGAATGGACAAATAACAGGATTTAAAATTATTAATTCTGGCATTAATTATTCATCTAAAAATACTAGAATTAGAGTTGTCCCTACAGGTAAAGATGCTAAATTTACTTCTAATGTGCATGAATGGAAAATTAATGATGTTAAAAGATATGATTATACATTAACGGAAAACAATAGTCAAATTATACAAGTAAAATCCGAAAATAAATTAAAAGGGAATAAAATTTGCTCTTTTTATCCACCAAAAAAATATCGTAGAATACTAAGAGATAATATTGGTGAATCACCAAATTATATCGAAAATGTGGCAAATATATCTAAAATAGTTGGATGGGCTTATGATGGCAATCCTATTTTTGGCCCAGTTGGCCCAAAAAATGTTGGCATAGGGTTTACTTTCTTACAATCTAGTTATCAACTTGATATACTTAATGATTCCAATTTAAGACCACCATTGATACAGTATCCCTCTGGTTATTTTATAGATGATTATGTTTATAATGAAAATGGTGAATTAGATGAATATAATGGTAGATATCTTAAAAATAGCGAATTGCCACCAGATCAACAAAGTTATTTTCCTAATGGAACTTATGCTTATTTTTCAAGTATAGATAAAGTTTCTAAAAATCCTTCTTTCCCATACATAACTCTTGCTCATCGTAATGAAACAGATATATTTAATTATGATTCGACTATAGATCAATCAGATATTATTATTAATGATGGCACTTATAAAAGAAATGTAACTCATTTAGGATTAAATGAAGAATTTAGAAATTATCCTTTACTATCAGATCCTTTAAATTCTAGAACTAAAATTAAAGTTAGTGATTTAAAGGGATCAAATATAACAGATGTCACTATAAATGATTCTGGATCATCGTATAAAGTTGGTGATAAACTTAATTTTAATGATTCGACTATAAATGCTGTCGTTAAAAAAGTTTTAGGAAAGGAAATAGTATCAGTTGGAACTACAAATACAGTAGTTGAAAATATACAGTTTGCAGTTTTAAATAGTGTAGTGACTGGTGTAGCAACTATTCCACACAATTTAACCAGTAATGATGTTGTAGAAATTTCTGGAATATCATCCACTGCTTATAAAAATATTGAAGGATTTAGAGTTATTGGATTATCCACTGTAACATCTTCAATATCAACCTCAATGTTAAATTCCAATACTACAGGAATTACAACATTCATTTCTTTATCAGGATCAACTCTTGATAGAATATTTAAAATAAATGATGTTATTCAAATTGAATCTGAACAGTTAGTTATCATAGATTATGATGATGTAAATAATAAACATCGAGTGATAAGAGCACATAATGGAACTACTGGTAGTGCTCATGACGCTGGAATAGTAGCAACTAGACTCGAAACTGAGTTTACATTCCCAATTAAAGAAAGAGTAGAGAATAAAAATATAGAAACATCAAAAGTTAGATATTTTGAATCAGAAAAAGCTGTTGGTATAGGAAGCACTTACACTAATAAGGTTGTTGGATTTGCTGGAAGTGAAGCGATTAATAAATCTGTACCACCAAGGGCAATATATTTGCCGAATCATAAATTTAAAACTGGTGATGAGTTATCATTCGTAGCATTAGGTTCTACAATTTTTGCATCGTCAAACGATTCATTATCACCACAATTTGATTTATCAACAATTAGTAAATTTTATTGTGTTAGATTTAGTAATGAATTTATTGGATTGTCTACCCAAAAAACAAACTTTACTACAAATTACATTTATTATCAAAGAGTAGAAACTAGTGGTGGAGATAATAATAAACTTGAAATAATTAAAGAAAACATTTCTGGAAGTTTAACAAAGGTAAATGGATTAGTTACTGTTGCTGCAGCAACAACAATTGGTCAGCAACATGGTTTATCTCTTAATGATGAATTTGATCTTGATATAAAATCAGATAGAACTCAAACGTTTAATTTAAAATATAATGAAAATTTAAGAAAGTTAGTTGTAAATCCAGTTTATTTTGCATCTACTTCTGTTGGAATTGGAACTACTATATCTACACTAACTATACACGATCATGATTTTTCAACTGGAGATTTAGTCATATATAATTCTTCAACTCCTGCAACACCTTTAGTTGATGATGGTATTTACTATGTGATCAAAGATTCAAATAAAACCATCAGATTAGCAGAAAATAAATACGATTTATCAGTTTTTCCTTATAATTACATAGGAATAGGATCTACTGGGGGTGGAAGTCATCAAATTTCTAAAATAAATCCAAAATTAGAATTTTATAGAGACAATAGAATAGAAATTTTAACATCTGATGCAAGTTTATCTAACTATGATTTAGAATTTTACACTGATTCTACCTTTATATCAAAATATGATACAGATTTGATTAGTAGATCAGGAACTAATGGGGATGGTGATTCTGAAACTAAAGTTGTAATTTCTGTTGGAAGTTCTTTAGCATCTGAGTTCTATTATAGACTAGAAGGTATAAACTCTAATTTCACTAAAACACTACCTTCAGCAGCAGATGATAGAGTTTCCAATCATTCAAAAATTCAACTAGTAGATTCGAAGTTTAACACTAGACACAGAGTAACTGGAATTGGTAATACTACATTTAAATTTAATCCAACTGGAGTAGCAGAAACTACTTCATACACATCTGTAGGAATTTCAAGTGCGTTCTACTTTACAAATTCCTCTGGTGAAGATGGTGGAATACACTCTATAAACATCTTAAGTAAGGGATTTGAGGTAACTGAATTACCTATATTAACTTCAATTGGAACAACATCTGGTATAAATGCAGTTCTTACGATAGAAACTGATGAAATAGGAACGATTAGTGATACTCAATCAATTACACAAGGATTGGAGTTTCCTTCAGATCATACACTCAAACCAAGAGCAGATAGTAATACTATTCTAGAATTAAAAAATCCATTTACTCTAAAATCAATAGGTGTAACAACTGGAGGAAGAAATTATACATCTCCTCCATCAGTAATTGCGGTAGGTAATAACAATATAGTTACCAGAGTTAATTTAAATGGTACTTCTGTTAGTAAGGTAGAAATATTATCTAATGGTACTGGTTTGTCTGAAGATCTTAGAATTATACCAACTGTAAACTCAAATGGAGTTCTTGTTACTAAAGCTGAAACTGATATTAATCAAATAGTTACCTTACACATAAAGGCACCAATTACTCAAAGAGAAGGAAGTAATGAAAGTGGATTTTTTGATAATGGAGGATCTTTCCCATTCGCACCTCTTGACAAAATATTTGTAGAAAATATTAAAACAACAGATAATGCAGATGGATATAATTCTAGTGATTATAATTATCAATACTTTACAATATTGGAAGGTGTAGGGGTTGGAATTGTTACTACGGCTGGAGGAGAACTCATAAGATATTCTATCGCAGGAATAGGCAGTACTGGAGGTTTATATCAAACAGAAAATAATTTTGGTAGAGTTATCAAAGTGAGTGATTTAGCAGGATTTACTCCTACTTTTGAAAAGGTATCATTCTTTGAAAATGAAAATATTGTGGTTCCATCATCAACAATTTCTGGTTTTGTTGCTAAAGATGGTTGGGATAGTAAGTCACAAACTTTAAAAGTATTTGATGTAAAAGGTAATTTTAAAAAAGATGATATCATAATTGGATCTGTCAGTAATAATAAAGCAACTGTTTCCAACATATTTGAATTTGATTTTGATTTGAATGTTGATAGTAGTGCAGAAAATATTAACGATTGGAAGACAGATACTGGAAAATTAAATCTAGATACTCAAAGAGTTCATGATAATGACTACTATCAAAGATTTTCGTATGCAATTAAAGGAACTACACCATACCTAACATGGAAAGATGCTGTTGATAGTTTAGATCATGTAGCTGGATTTAAAAACTTTTCTAATTTAGGAATAAATTCTGAAACTAAACATAATTTAAAATTTGATTCTGAAGTTAATTTAGAAGTTGATATTACTCAAGAGGCATCAGTTCATGAGAAATTCTATTATGATACAGCAAAAGAGGATACCGATGATCCTCAATTATCTAAGATAATTAAGTTCGATTCTAAAATCATAACTGACTATAATGAGTCAAGAACAAATAAAGTATTATTAATTGACGATATAAGCAGACAATTTACAGGAATAGTTACTTCTGTTGGTGGTGGGGTGATTGGAACAACCAGTTTCAACATATTTAATGATGGTTTTTCTCTTTTACATAAAGAATTTAATCCTACTTCGGGAATTAATACATCAAATGATGAAGTTACAATTCCAAGACATGAGTTTAATACTGCAGAACATTTAAAATATGCACCAGGAGTTGGGCAAACTGCAATTGGTATTGAAAATACTACTATACCAGGAATAGGTGTTACAAATATATTACCATCTGATGTATATGCAATAAAACTTACAAATGATGTGATTAAAGTAGCAGTTGCTGCAAGTTTTGCTACTGCTGGAGCTGCAGTCACCTTTACTACTATAAGTGGGATTGGAACTAATCATGCATTATCAGTTCCTTCAGATGATGGTACTATAAGATCAATAATTACCATTGATAATATAATTCAAAGTCCAGTTGCAATTACAACTGCAATTTCAGTTAACATGGTATCTGGTGTTAGTATATCAACTGATCGTGCTTATTTAAATGATGTTTCTAATATACAAGGAAAATCCTTATTGAGGATATCAGACGAAATAATTAAAGTAAACTTAGTTGGTGTTGGATCTGCAAGTGAATTGCAGATTGATAGAGGACAAATGGGAACTGTTGCTGCAGCACACACTGCAGGAGCAACAATAACTGTATTGAAAGGTGATTATAAAATTAATCAAGGAAGGTTATATTTTACAGAGTCTCCATATGGTTTATCTGGATCATTGGGTATTACAACTTCATCACAATTCTCAGGTAGAATATTCTATAGACAAAATTATCAACATAATAAAATTATAGATGATATATCTGACAAATTTGATGGGGCAACAGATAAATTTGATTTGACTAGTAATAATGTAGAAGTGAGTGGTATTAATACAAGTTTTGGTGCTTTTCTTATTAACAATATTTTCCAGAGACCATTTTTCGGAGCTCCTGGTAGTATTCTTGAGTCTGATTACCAATTTGTTGGAACAGGAAAAACAGTTGACTTTACAGGCACAACTGCAAATAAAGATTTACCAAAAGGTGGTATTATCAATGAATTTGATGTCGGAATTGGTAGTGGATATCAAATTCCAAGAAAAGCGATATTTAGTGCTGTTGTATCTGCTGCAGGAACAGTTCAATCAATTGGGATTGTTACTGGAGGTTCTGGTTATATAAATGCACCTTTAGTATCAATTGGATCTACGACAGGTTCTGGTGCCTCTGCAGTGGCAACTATTGCTAATGGTTCTGTTAGTGCAGTTTCTGTAACTAATCCAGGTAGTGGTTATACATCAACTGGCATATCAACGGGATTAAATTTTGCCACTGCATTACCACCAAGTCCATATAAAAACATACCATTAGTTGGTGGAAATGGAACAGGAGCATCTATAGATGTAGTTGTTGGAACAGGAGGTAGTGTTGTATCATTTGATATTGCAAATCGTGGTTTGGGTTATGAAATTAACGATAGATTAGAAATAACAAATTTACCTTTCCAAGTTGGTATAGGAACAACCAATTTCCATGTGATAGTCAAAAATAAATATCAAGATAAATTTGCAGGATGGAGTTTTGGTCAATTACTAGAACTTGATGATTTTAGTGCACAATTCAACAGTTTTAGAAAATCATTCTTAATAACTCGTACAATTTCAACTAAAGATTACTATAGTGTGGTTGCACAACAAGGATCAGGAATTGTTCTTGCTAACAATCTTTTAGTTTTTATAAATGATGTTTTACAGAAACCCGATTTAGACTATGAATTTTCTGGTGGAACTAGAATTACATTTACAGAAGCACCAAAAACTGGTAGTAAATTTAAAATGTATCTTTATACTGGTTCTTCTGATGACTTTATTGAAGTTGATATTGATGAAACTATAAAACCAGGTGATGAATTAAGATTGCAATTGGGATATAATGATGCAACTAGTCAAAGAATATCTGCCCAAGAAAATAGAATAGTATATGACTTAATAGCATCTGACACTGTAGATACGCAAACTTATTCTGGAGTTGGAATCGTAACTAACTCATTTGATGTTTCTAGACCAATAATGTGGAGAAAACAAACAAATGATTTGATAATTGATGGAAGACCAATTTCAAAAGAGAGAAATTACTTAGAACCACAAATACAACCAATATCTGGAATAATAAAATCCATATCTCCTAATGATACTAAGATTTATATTAAGGATTCTTATTTGTTTAATAAAATTGACAATTTACCTCAAACTCAAAATGATATACGTATTGTTGGTTTGGGAACAACATCTGTTGTTGAAAATATTAAACAAGTTTCTTACAACGGTGATTATGGAATTATAGTTGGTGTTGGTACGAGTGCTGCTGGTATAAACACAACAACTCCTGCATTGTATTTTGATCTTAGACTTAATAGGAATATATACAATACGGGAGATCCTGCTATTACAAATACAGGAATTGGCACTGGAGATTACTTTGTTGTCAAAAATACTGTAATAGGTAATGGAGTTACAGGAATAAAAACTTCATCTTCTGGCCCAGAGACAGTATCAGTTGGCACTTCATTCTTAGACAATGTTTACTATGCTGCTACTGTTGTTTCAGTTGGAACAACCACTCTCAGAGTATTTGCAAATGTCAACTCTATTTCTGGGATAAATACATCGTCCCTATCTAATTTGTTTAAAGTAGGCGATTACAGTTGGGGTTCTATAAATGTATCTAGAACTTCGAATGCAAAATCATTTACTTTCCATAATCAAAATGGATTATCTGGTATTGAAACCTCAGCTCAAGTAATGAGGGCATCGCCAATGTTAAACAAGTATTAACAAAGGGTATAAATAATCAAAAAACATAGAGTCAATGCCAGCAATAATCACTGATCAATACCGTATACTGAATGCCGAAACTTTTATAGACAGTTTCGTGGGTGTTGGTACGACTGGAAATAATAATTACTATACTTTCTTAGGTCACCCAGATCCAGCAAACCAAAATGACTTCAGTAAATCTATCGGATATGGAATAACAACTTGGACAAGTGACACACCAGATCCTGTAGATTCATTTAAAGAAGAAAGTTCATATTATGATGATATGTTGTTTTTGAAAAAAATATCTTCAAATGATGTAAGAAGAATTATTCCAAGAGTTGATTGGCAATCGGGAACAGCATATGACATGTATAAAAATAATTACAATAAAGATAATAAAACTCCTGTAACTGAAAGTACAACTTTATATGGATCAAGTTATTATGTTGTAAATAGTGAATTTAAAGTGTATGTGTGTATAAACAATGGTATAAATCAAGATAATTCAAGTGGTAGAAAGTCAGAATATGAACCTAATTTTATAGATACTATTCCTCAACCTGCAGGAGATGATGGTTATCTATGGAAATATCTTTACACTATTTCTCCTTCAGATATTGTAAAATTTGTTACAACCTCGTATATCCCTCTTCCAGTTAAATGGGGAGATACTACAACTGAAGACATAAAAAATGCTGCAGTCGATGGTAAAATTGAAACTATTTTACTTAAATCTATTGGTTCTGGATTTAAACTTAAACCTCCTGGTGGAGCATCAGATTTACAAGTATCAACTGGATCTATAAATGTTCCGATTATTGGTGATGGTGTTGGAGGACTTCTTTCAGTTTCGATTGAAGATGGAGTAGTATCATCAATTACCATTGCAAATGGTGGTTCTGGTTACACTTATGGTTTGATTAGATTTGAAAATGGTGTTCTTGGAACTAATAGTGAAGGTTCATTGGAAGTTACTGCTGGAAGTGGTGCTGTTTTTGAAGTTGTAATACCACCAAAAGGTGGTCATGGATCTGATATCTATCGTGAACTTGGTGGATTTAGAATAATGGTTCATTCTAGATTTGACAATAATGTGAATGACGTTCCAGATTATATCATTGGAAATGATTTTTCCCGTGTTGGCATAGTAAAAAATCCAATACAATTTGGTGGAACTGACCTTCTAAATAGTACGACTGCAACAAATCTTAGTGCTTTAAAATTAAAACCTGCAGATGGTTCTGGAATCAGTACCTCTGGTGTAGATTATGTAAAAAACACCAAGATTACACAAACAGTAGGAGTTGGATCTACAGCAGGTGCTTTTGTAGCATCTTGGGAACCAGATACTGGGATTTTAAAATATTATCAACCAGTCTCTATTTCTAGTAAGTCGGAGTTTTCTTATAAAAAACTTGATTTTGTTGGACTAAACACTGCAATTGTTGGTGGTGCTGGAGGTGATTTAGTCGTTGATGTAGGATTTGGAGCAACGACTCCTACAAGTTCAATCACAGTTGGTGGGAAAAATATTGATCTAGGTCAATCTTTTGTCAAAGGAAAAGCAAACCCAGATGTTAAAAAATATTCGGGTGATATCATATACATTGATAATCGAGCACCAATCACAAGATCAACTTCCCAAAAAGAAGAAGTAAAAATCGTAATAGAGTTCTAAACAGATGTCGCAAAATACAAATTTAAACGTCTCACCATACTTTGATGATTTTAATGAGAATAGGAACTACAATAAGGTTCTATTCAAACCTGGTTTTCCAGTTCAAGCTAGAGAACTAACAACATTACAATCAATCCTTCAAAATCAAATTGAAAGATTTGGACAACACTTCTTTAAAGAAGGGTCAATGATAATTCCTGGTGGAACTTCTTATGATTCTGAGTATTTTGCAGTAAGAATAGATCCTAATTTTTTAAGCATTCCAGTCAACATTTACACAAAATTTTTATCAGATAATAAAATAAAAATACAAGGTGAAACATCAGGAGTTGAAGCAACAGTAATTAACAGATTGACTTCTGTAGAATCAACCGATGAGTTTGACACATTATACGTAAAATATACAAAATCTGGAACAGATGGTACAACTACAGTATTTCAAGATGGTGAAAATTTAATAACTCTTTCAAATATCAATTATTTAAATACAAACATAGCAGCAAATAGTCAATTTGCAAGATGTATTGTTACTGATGCTACTAAAATAGGATCAGCATTTTCAGTTAGTGATGGTATATATTTTATTCATGGATATTTTATAAAAGTAAATTCATCTACAGTTATTTTAGACCAATATTCAAATACTCCAAGTTATAGAGTTGGATTTTTATTAAAAGAACAATTTATAAGTGCATCTTCTACAAATACAGATTTATATGATAATGCAAGAGGTTTTTCTAATGAATCAGCACCTGGTGCAGACAGACTTAAAATAACAACAACATTACATCGAAAATCATTAGATGATAAAAATGACGGAGATTTTATAGAATTATTAAGAGTTGAAAATGGTGTTATAAAAGAAATAGTATCTAAAACAGAATACAATATTTTTGCAGATGAGTTGGCAAGAAGAACTCATGATGAATCTGGAGATTATTATGTTAAACCATTTTCAGTTGATGTAAGAGAATCATTAAATGATAGAGTTGGGAATAGAGGAATATATTTTGATACACAACAAACTCAAAATGGAAATACACCTGCAGATGATATATTAAGTCTTCAATTATCTTCTGGAAAGGCATATATTAGAGGTTATGAAGTTGATAAAGTATCCTCTTCATCTTTAGATGTATTAAAACCAAGAAATACAAAATTAGTTGAGAATCAGAGTGTTCCAATTCGAATTGGAAATTCAGTAGAAATTACAAATATTTTTGGAACACCTGAAATTGGATTTTCAGATACTCTAAGATTATTAAACAGAAGATTAGATGGCACTAATTCAATATCTGGATATAATTCTACAGTAATTGGTAAGATGAGAGCATTTGATTTTACTCAAAAGAGTGTCTTAGGTGCTACATCAACAGTTTATGATTTAAAATTTTATGATCTTCAACTTTATAGTGTACTTACAGTTGCAACACAAATTACCATTACTGCTGGATCTCATATAGAGGGAAAATATAGTGGTTCTTCAGGATTCGCTGTATATGCAGGTTCAGGTAATCCAACTTCGGTTACTATTACTGATGTGACTGGTCAATTCCAAATTAACGAACCAATAATGGTTAATGGAATAGATGTTGGAACTGCTATAACTTCAGTGGTAGACAATAGTTTTGAAGATATCAAAGCAATTCACAGTTCAGGTGGTGTCATCAATGGAGATCCTGTTGGAACTGGAGCAACTACTTTTACTGCAAATACAGTTTTAAATCGTGAAAAACTAGTATTTAAATCTGGTGCAGAATTTTCAATATCTACTGTTCCTAATTCTGGAGTAGGGGATGTTAGAGGCCCATCAGTTGTTGATTTTAGAACAATAGTTAAATCTGGAGACATAATCAGTTATGGTGGACTGTTTACGCAAAATGTTCCAACTTTTAATGAAGTAACTGGAATAGGTGCTGGTGGAACTAACTTTACAGTTTCAGGGATTGCAACTGTTTCTGGAGTAAATGACGGTGGTATTAGACTAGGTACACCAACTGATCTTGTTATTCGTATTCCAAGTCTTAATGAATCTGATGATGCTGGTTTTAGAGTTAAATTAGCAGACAAGTACGTCTCTTCGATGAATATCTTAGATAGTTCATATATCGTAAGAAAAAAACTTTCTAAAAACTGGAGTGGTTCTACTGTTACTTTCAATATTAGTGAAATAGGTGGAGATACTTCAAATTTATTTTTTGAACCATTTTCTTCATCAAATTATACTCTAACACTTGACGGTGTGGTCGAAAACCTTGGTTCTTCTGGTAAAGTTGTAGTGAGTGCAAATCTTAAAACAGTTACAATTTCAAGTTTATCCGATGCATCTGGTACTGCAGCAGTTCTTACTGTAGCAGTAAGAAGAAGTGCACTTTCATCAAAAGAAAAATCACTTGTTAGGTGTAATAGTTTAGTTGTAGATAAATCAGAACTAGCTGGATCTGGTATTGGAACCACATCTTTAAATGATGGTTTAATTGCTGGTAGTTATCCATATGGAACAAGAGTTCAGGATAGAGAAATATCATTAAATGTTCCAGAAGCAACTAGTGTTTTAGCAATATTCGAATCAAACGAACCATCTTCAAATCCTCCGACTCTTCCTGCTATAACAGTAACAAATCAAACGGAGACGTTTACTGGAAATGTTCTTGTTGGAGAGCAATTTATCGGTGGACTATCAGGTGCAGTTGCTCGTGTAGTGACTGTAGCAGCGACTCAGTTGTCTTTTGTTTATGAGAACGAAAATAGATTCGAAATTGGAGAAAATATCTCTCTGAAGACCTCTGGTATCTTTGCTACAATATCTGCGATAGTATTTGGTGATCGTAATATTATTAAAAACTTTACTTTAGATAATGGACAAAGACTAGAATTTGCTGATTTCTCAAGAATTGTTAGAAAATCTGGTGTTGAGAAACCTACTGGTAAATTAAGAATAATATTTGATAAACTCTTAAATGATGAGGTATCGGGAAATGTAGAAACAGTTAATAGTTACAACTCTTTGGATTATACTAAGGATATCCCATATGTCTTTGACAGTTATGCTTCTGACTTTATTGATTTTAGACCTAGAGTAGCACCATACACAGCAAGTAGCAATTCTCCATTCTCATTTGTATCTAGAGATTTTAGTGGTACAACTTCAGAGTCAGTAGTTTCAGGTAAAAGTGTAGTTGTTGATTATTCTTACTACATGGGTAGAGTTGATAGATTATATTTAAGTAAAAGTGGAGTGTTTAGTACGAAAGAAGGAAAACCATCAAGATTACCAAAGTCACCATTACCAAATGAAGATGCCTTTCAAGTTGCAACAATAAAATATCCACCATATGTTCGGAACGCATCAGAAGTTACTGTAAAGAGAGTTCCACATAAAAGATTTACTATGAGAGACATTGGCAGTCTTGAAAGTAGAATTAAAAATTTAGAAAATTATACCACATTATCATTACTCGAAACTGACACTAAAAATTTATCAATTAAAGATCCAAATACTGGATTAGATAAATTTAAATCTGGTTTCTTTGTTGATAATTTTAGAAATCACAATTCTCATAATTTAACTGGGGAATCTAAATTTGATATTGATATAGAAAAAAGTGAGTTAAGACCAAGATCAGCAGAAAGAAATATTGGATTGGTATTTGAAACAAAAACTACAACTTCAAGTCCAAGCACAGCAGATTATAAATTTGCGACTGATTTTTCTGATTCAAATATTACTAGAGGTGGTGCTGCTTTAACTTTAAATTATACTGAAGATATATTCATAGATCAACCAAATGCAACTCGAACAGAAAATTTAAATCCATTTCTTGTTGATGTTTTTGTTGGTTCTATTGAGTTAGTACCAAGTTCTGATTTTTGGATTGAAGAGATTCCTTTAACTCCTCAAAATATTGAAATTGATAATGCTTTTGATGCAATATCACAGTTGTTAGGAGTTGAAGATCGTGAAAATGGTGGAATGGCATCTAGTTTCTGGAATTCACATGAAACCACTTGGAATGGAAGAGATAGTGCTACATTAATTGATGAGGACGTTATTGGTCAGCGAGTTCTTTCTTCAAATGCAAGTATCAATACTAATGTAAATCAACAGGGAAATACTACTACCACTACCACTACCACTACTACCACTAGCGATATTCAAAATAGAATTAGACAGACATTTCAAGAAACTGGCACAGAAAGAGAGTTTGGTCTTGAATTAAGTGCAAATGAACAAGTAGTTGATTTAGGAACTAAAGTTGTTGGTATTGATATTCTTTATAATGTAAGATCAAGAAATATCGAAGTTACTGCAAAAAGAGTAAAACCAAATACAAGATATTATGTATTCATGGAAAATACTGATTTAACTCAGTATGCAGTTCCTAAGTATCTTCCTGTTGTAATGGATAGGGGTACTTTTGCAGTTAGCGAAATAGTTGAAAGTATAAATGTTGAAACTAGTGCAAATCCTAGCATTAAATTTAGAGTAGCATCTCCAAACCATAAAGACGGAAAATTTGACGCTCCAACAGAAACTATTAGCACATATCCATTTCCAATTACATCTGTTCCCACAGTATATTCAAGCACAAGCACAATAGTAAATATTGATACTGCTGATTTAGCCTTAGAAAATAATATTGAGAATATTGGTTGGGTCAAGAAAAATATGAAAATTGCTAATGCTGCAGGAACTGCAGAAGCAACAATAAGTGATTTAGCATTAGTCAGTGATGATAAAGGTGATTTAATTTTTTCTTTACACATTCCTGATCCGAAAATTACTGGAAATCCACTATTTACTACTGGTAATAACACAATTCGAATCACAACAAGTGCTGTTAATTCTTCCATACTAGATCCTGGTTCTAGTTCTGCTGAAGCAGAATACTTAGCAAGTGGATACCAGACAAGTACTCAAGAGCAAACACTTAACATCAAGACACCTCAAATTGAAAGAGTTGAAACTGGAACAAGAGATGTAACCAGAACATTTAATGAAGAAAGAACTGAAGTTATAACTGAAGTAGATGTTGATGTTCAAAGAAGAACAATTAGAAGAGATCCTTTAGCACAATCCTTCTTAATTTATCCAACTGTATATCCAGATGGTATCTTTATTACAAGTGGTGAACTATTCTTTAAAACTAAAGATGATGAAGTTCCAGTAAGTGTTCAGATTAGAACAATGAGAGATGGAATACCAACTCAAACTATTGTTCCATTTGGTGATACTGTGATAAAACCAGAAGATGTTAATTTATCTGAAGATGGAAGTGCTGCAACCACATTTACTTTCAAATCACCAGTTTATCTTCAAGGTGGATATGAGTATTGTCTGGTATTGATGGCACCACATACGTTGAATTACCTAGCGTTCATTAACAGAATGGGTGAAAGTGATTTGATTACTCAGGGACTAAACAGCACTCAACCAACTTTAGGTTCATTATTCAAATCACAAAACAATAGTACTTGGACTCCAAGCCAGTATGAAGATCTTAAGTTTAAACTCAACAAGGCAAAGTTTGTTACAAATACACCATCAAGTGTTTTACTTTTCAATGGTGAATTACCTCTTGGTAAAATACTAAAACAAAATCCTGTTACTGCATATTCTAAGAGAGCAAAAGTTTCACTAGCATCAACTGTTACAACATTTACTCAGGGAGATGAGGTTACACAAGGAACTAATAGTGGTAGAATATTCGCAAGTGGTGGTAAAGTTTCAAGTGGTAGTAGTAAGTTAACTATTGTATCTACTAGTGGAAGTGGATTAAAACAAGGACAGTATAATGGAATTGGATTTACAGCATTAACTGGATTTGGAGATGGATTAACTGCAAATGTATCTGTTAGTGCAAGTGGAACCATAACTGGTGCAGGAGTAACAATTAATGCTCAAGGAACTGGATATGCAGTGGGTGATTTATTACTTATGAATTCTCTTGGTACGTCTGGAGGATCTGGTGTAAGAGTCGTTGTTGCAAATATAACTGAAACTAATTTATTAGTTGTGGATAATATTAAGGATAAACTTATTTCTACTGCTGCCTTAACTCATATTAAAAAATCAAATGGTGCAACAATTACAATTCCTACAGATGATGTCACTAGTGTAAACGATGATCTAATTAGGGATGGTTATACACTTAAATTTGATCATAGGAATCATGGTATGCATTCTGGTACAAACAAGGTTAAAGTAGTTAACTTCCATCCAGATACTTTACCAACAACATTAGATGGTAATATAACTGATGATTCCAGTACCATTTCACTAACAACTGGAACAAACTTTGTTAATTTTGAGGGAACAGCAGTTAGTGGTTCTGTTGGATCGGGACATACTGGATATTTACTTATTGATAAAGAAATTATTTCTTACAATACTATTTCTGGAACAGAAATTAGTGATATTGTCAGAGGAATCGATTCCAGTTTAAAATCAAATCATGCTGCAGATGCTCCAGTATACAGATATGAATTTAATGGAGTTTCTCTAAGGAAAATTAATAAAGAGCACGATATTGATCCTAGAGAAAAAACATTTGATAGTTACTACATTAAAATTGCTGATAATAGTAAAACCTTTGATGTAACTAGAAATGGTGGTGGTGATCACTTAATGGTATCTCAAAACATTCCATTTGAGATTATTGATCCACAAATCACATCTATAACACCAACAGGAACAAATGTTTCTGCTAGAGTCAAAACAACAGGTGGAACAAGTTTAAGCGGTGTAGAAGCATCATTCACAGATAAGGGTTATGAAAATGTAACTCTCAACAAGTTAAATTATTTTGATGATCCAAGAATAATTGCATCAAAAGTAAATGAATATGGTTTATTATCAAATCAAAAATCATTTGCACTAGAATTGACACTTACAACTGATAATGAAGATGTATCACCTGTAATTGATTTAGAAACTGCTAATGTAATTGCAATAAGTAATCTTGTTGATGATAAGGTTGTTGATTTTGAAACTGCGAGTGGGCCAAAAATACCTGGTTCTGATCCAAATACTGCAATATATGAAACAAAAATGATTAACTTAGAGTTTATTTCTAATTCATTATTTGTTCAGTTTGATGGACATAGAGAGGCAGAGGCAGACATAAGAGTATTCTATAAGTTAGTTAGAGGTGATGGTAATGACAACTATGCAACTTATATACCATTTAACACTAATGGATTACCAGATAAAGAAGTAAAATCAAACGCATCAAGAAATGCGTTTAGTGAATATAAATTCACTGCTGAGAATACTCCACAGTTTACTGGATTTATGATTAAGGTTGTCATGACATCAACCAATCAAGCAAAACCACCTAGAATTAAAAACTTTAGGTCGATTGCACTTAGATCATTTGATATTGTATAATGGAAAAATACTTAAAAGTAGAATCTGATGTCTCTTTAGTCAGAGATATGGAGTCAAATGCAGTTGTTAGTAGAAACAAAACAGAATTTGATAAATTTTTAAATCTTTCTCGTAAAAAATACGAGGAAAAAGTAAAATTTGACAATATGCGTAGTGATTTGGATTCTCTAAAACAGGATATGGATGAGATAAAAACTCTTCTTAAAAATATTATGGATAAATGATTTATAAATATTCCAAGACAGATCCTAATTAGTTAAATAATGGCAGCATATATTAGTAACATAGTAATTGATGCTGGTGCTGACTTCGACCAAATTTTTAATTTGGAAAATGTAGCAAACGCACCCTTAGACTTGACTGGTTACTCTGCCATTTCAAAGTTGAAAAAGCATCCTGCTTCTTTAAATAATACAGCAACTTTTGTTGTATCTTTTCCCAACCGCACTCAGGGACAAATAAAGATATCTTTGGGATCCACATTGACATCTGCCATCAAAGCAGGTCGATATAGTTATGATATTTTGTTGAATGATGGTTCAATAAAAACTAGAATCGTTAGTGGGAGTGCAATCGTTACAGCTGGAGTTACTACAGGTTAAACAATATGGCCGATATACAAGTCAGAGTCGGATCAAGAAATGCTACAAAGGTCGTATCTGCAATTGCAGGCAGTGGAGGAACTTTGGGAGGTTTATCTGATGTGGATATATCTAGTTTAGCAAACGGTTCAGTTTTAGTTTATAATGCATCAACAAACAAATTCGAGGCAACATTGGAATTAACGCCAGGAGCATCACAAAATTTAAACATTAATGGGGGAAGTTTTTAAATGGCCAGCATAATACGAGTAAAAAGATCGACTGGTAACTCTGCTCCATCAACCATAAACTTTGGTGAACTTGCGGTCACGATTGCAAATGGAACACAAGGAAATAAAGGTGGAAGACTGTTTGTTGGAGATAATACAAACCCAGATCCAGATCCGATAGTTATTGGTGGTAAGTATTACACCGATATGATGCAAAATACACCAGGTACAGTTGCTGGTGGTGCAAATGCTGAAAGTGGAACTTTATCAAATGGATTCATACCAATACTTGAAAGAGAAAATGCAGGACATCCAGGTGGAAGTGCTACAGGTTTTGGTGAAGTCAGTGCTGCTGTGGCAAATATGCCAAGAGTTAATCAGTGGAACGTAGATAATCTTACTCTTGATGGGAATACAATAGCTTCTAATAATGTTGACGGTGATATTCGTTTTGTACCTAACGGTTCTGGTCAAGTAATAATAAATGATGATACTAAACTTACATTCGGTGCAAGTGAAGATTTAAGTATTGAGTATGATGAAAATGGAACAGATAAGATTCAAGTAACCAAAGGGCCTTCTTGTAAAGGTATAGTGTTTAATGGTGTTCCTGTTGAAATAGTCAATCCTGGTGCGAGTGATGGATTAGTTATTGATAACATCGGTATTTCATCTAATGTTATTAGTAGTAGATCTGGTGGTGGAAATACACTATTCATTGACCCATATCCAGATGGTTTGGATAGTGACGGAATGGTGATAATCAAAGGTAGTTTACAAGTTGATGGAACTACAACTACTGTTAACTCTACAAATACATCATTAAACGATCCAATAATGAATATTGGTGATGTAACAAGTAAGAGAACTGTTTTAACAACAGTTGGATCTGGAACATCAGCAATTACACTTGATTCAATTGTAGGTATCAATACTGGAGATACTATATCTGGAACTGGAGTTCCAGGTGCTGGTACGACTACAATCGCATATTATGGAACTGTAGCAGGAGTTTCAACTGTTTACATTACAGGACAAACAACTGCAGGTATATCAACAACATCGCAATTAACAGTTACTCATGGTTTTGATACCAATACTGATCGTGGTATTACATTTAATTACAATACTGGAACTGGAGTAGCAAACAATAAAACTGGATTCTTTGGATTTAATGATAGTTCAGGTGAAGCAAGTAATGCACCTGAAAGGGCATTTACATATATTCCTGATGCAACAGTTACTGGTAATGTTTTAGGTGGTACAAAAGGTTTCCTAGATATAAAAGGAATATATTTTCAAAACGGAGATTATTCTACAGCTGGTAACGGAATCATTTATTTCGATACTACTGGTAAAATGGTTGGTGCTGCTGGTACTACTGCTGGTATAAGCACTTCAAACTTTATACTCACAACGGATGCCAGTGGCATACCGAAGTGGACAACAACAATTGATGGAGGTCAATTCTGATACTATGAATAGTGAAGTTGATGT
>MDTB01062072.1_pt1 | contig 24860 bp, 24 predicted proteins | sample 811161 | NCBI WGS metagenome assembly MDTB01 (sample SAMN05326650, study PRJNA326480) | marine metagenome | isolation source: seawater | place: Mediterranean Sea | collected 2009
AAAACTTTTGACTCGTACTCGTGAGTAGGAATAGTTTCAGATAATACTTTGATAGACATTCCTTTGAATGGCTTCGCAGCATCTTGGAACCATTTTAGCTCTTTAACTCTGTCTTTTTTTGAAAGAGTAGAAAGGCTGAATTCACCACTTGCCCACTTATCTATAGCATCAGCGTATAAAGAAGTTGAAAGTAGTGTTGATGTAACAGCAACAGCTATTATAGTTTTCAATGTTTTAAACATTAATTCCCCCTGTTGTTTATTAATTACTTAATTGAAACAAAATCCTTTCTTCTTGTACAGGTATTTTTTATACAACTCTGAGGTGATTTAATTGATCAAAGTTCTTTTTATTGCTGTAGACCAGCCTTTGATAAGAATATTTCTTGAATTATTTTTCATTTGCGGAGAAAATTTTTTATCTAAACACCATTTTTTTGAAATATCTTTTAATGATTTATAGGCACCAATTTTAAGTCCTGCCATAAAAGCAGCTCCCAATGCAGTTGTTTCGTGCACCTTAGGTCTCAAAACTTTTACATTAATGATGTCAGATAAGAATTGTGAAAACCAATTATTCATAACCATGCCGCCATCAACTTTTACCAATTTTGGTTTTAAACCATCGTGCCTCATAGACTCAAATAAATCATATGTTTGGTAAGCCACAGACTCTATTATCGCCCTTACTATTTCTTTTGGTCCTGTGTCTCTAGTTATACCACTTAAAACACCTCTAGCATTAGCATTCCAATAAGGTGCTCCGAGTCCTGTAAAAGCAGGTACTAAATAAATTCCTGAGTTACCTTTTAAAGATTTAACTATCTTTTCTGTTTCAGATGCCTTTTTAACAAATTTCATTCTATCTCTTAACCATTGAACGCCTGCACCAGCAATAAAAATAGAGCCTTCAAGAGCATAAGTGGTTTTGCCGTTTAATCGGTAACCTATAGTCGTCAGTAATCTATTTTTTGAATATATTTTTCTTGAGCCAGTATTCAATAAAACAAATGCGCCTGTACCATAAGTGCTTTTTAATGATCCTGGTTCAAAACAACACTGACCAACTGTTGCGGCTTGTTGGTCTCCTATTACTCCAGTAATAGGTATGGATTTTCCTGTAACAGATGGATGGGTGTATCCATAATCATCAGCACAATTTTTTACCTCCGGGAGAATATGTTTTTTAATTTTAAAAAGTTTTAAAATTGAATCGTCCCATTTATTAGATGAAATATTATAAATCATTGTTCTGCTAGCATTAGTAGCATCTGTAGCATGGACCTCACCTTTGGTGAGTCTCCAAATTAAAAAACTATCAATAGTTCCAAATAATAATCTTTGCTTGGACATTAATTTTTTTGCTTGAGGAATATTTTCTAAAATCCATTTAATTTTTGTACCTGAAAAATATGGGTCTATTAAAAGTCCTGTTTTATTAAAAATCATTGTTTCTTTGTTTTGTTTTCTAAGTTTTTTGCAATATTCTTCTGTACGTCTATCTTGCCATACTATAGCTTTATAAATTGTCTTACCTGTTTTTTTGTCCCAAAGAATAGTAGTTTCTCTTTGATTAGTTATTCCAATAGTTAATATGTTACCATTAAGCTTTTTTGCTTTTTTAATAACATCTTTTAAAGTTTTTTTGGTAGTAACCCATATTTCTTCGGGATTGTGTTCTACCCAACCGTTTTTTGGAAAATATTGAGTAAATTCCTTTTGAGAAGAATAAATAGGTTTGCCTTTTAAATTAAATAAAATAGCTCTGCTTGAGGTTGTTCCTTGATCTATTGAGATAATAAAATCTTTTTTCATTTTATTTACTTATACCTCCAAAATAATTTACTAAAACTACTCCAATTAAAATAAAAATTATACCTATAATGGCGTAGATGTTTGGAACTTGATTAAATCTAAATAGTGCAAGAACAGTAACTCCTATAGTTGTTAAACTTCCATATGTAGCATAAGTAAAGCCAATCGGTATTTCCTCCATAGCTTTAGATAGTGAAAAATAGGCTAAAAGAATTAATATTGCTCCTAATATGCTTGGCAAAAATTTAGTAAAACCCTCACTAACTTTTAAAAAATATCCATTTGCTATAACTCCGAAAGAAATTGCAGATATTAAAAAAAAATATGATGTTAAGCTTTTCATTGACTAAAATTTTCCCACCTAATTTCTAATTTTTTATCCTCGAGAATGGCATTTATAGTGGCAATCATTAAAGGAAGTTTTTTTTCATTAAAATCTTTTTTAACTTGCTTACCTATTTCAAAAACTAAGTCAGCACCTTCTACAGTAATTTTATCCATCTTAGTCTTTTTTGCCTGAGAAAAAGTAATTCCTTCACCAAGGTAAAATCCCATTTTACTATTTCTTCCACCGGAAGAACTCACATAAAGATCTCCTAATCCAGCTAATCCTGACACAGTTTCTTTTTTACCTTTAAGAGCTTGTGTAAAAATTTCCATTTCATGAATTGATTGCTTAATTAATGCTGAAGCTGTATTTAAATAATTTTTTTCTTTAATATCTTTATTAGCACTATCACTACAAAGGCCTTTTGAGGCTCCAATTACCATCGAAAATATATTTTTAATTGCAGCACAAACTTCTACGCCTATTAAATCATCACTATAAGACGTATGATAATAATTAGTATTTAGTAAGTTTGAAATTTTTTTTGCAGTTTTTATATCTTTGTTGGCTATCACCACACTGCTATGAACTTTGTTGGCCAAGCCTGCAGCTAGACACGGGCCTGCCACTGCAGATATATTTACTTCCATAATTCCTTTTGAATAAAGCAAACGTTTTAACTTATCCACTAAAAGCTCATATTTATTTTCGTAAATGCTAAGTCCTTTGGTGAGCATTAACACAGAGGGTAATTCTGAATCTTTATAAATTCTATGAAGCTGCTCTACCGTCCACTCTATACCCTTAGAGCTAATACCAAGAACAAGTAGATCGACCTTTGATTTTAAAATAGAGTCTAATTTATCAAATTTAAAAATATTTATACTTTTAGGAATATTTATTTTTAAAGCGGGGTGTAAATTATTGCTTTCCTTAAGTTCGTCAATAAAGTTATCTTCTAAATGGGTTCCTATAATATTGGTATCATGATTATTGTCTAAACACGGAAATGCAAAAGCAGAACCCATCGCACCAGCACCAATAATAACAATTTTAGACATAAATTAATTTTTAAAAAACACTTTTTTGATAATTAAGAACAAAGATATTAGCTCAATTTTTCCAATTATCATAAAAATAATTAAGGATATTTTTGAACTTGTTAAGAGGCTTGAAAAATTAATATCCCCCAATCCATATAAACTAGAAGCTTTTGTATTAGTTAATGTAAGTAGTGATAATTTGAAAGATTTCTCAAAATTAATATTATCAAACAATAATACACCCGCTAATACAAATAAACTGATAAAAAATGAAATAAAGACTATGAACGAAAGTTTTATATTTTCATTGTTAATTTTATTATCTGAATAAAAAATATTTGTATTGAATATATTGTTTGGTTTTACTAGTTTAATTATTTCTGTAAATGAAGCTTTTATCAATACGTAAATTCTTATTGCTTTTATTCCAGAAGTTGTAGAAATAATTGAGCCTCCTATAACAGTCAAAAATAAAAGGTATAGAGAAAAATTAGAATCAATTTTATCAATACTGATCCCTGAAGTAGATATACTACTCATAACATGTATTATTGATTTAAAGACATCAGATTCTTTAACAAATAATAAAAGTAAAATTGAAAAAAATATAACTAATATAGTTATTAAAAGATCTTCATATTGTTTCTTGAGAATATTTTTTTCTGAAAATAAGTTATACAAGAAAAACAAGTTAAGCATAGAAATTAAAAATGATAAAATTAGAAATATTTCCTGAGTAGTTGTCTTTACTATCTGATCTAAGGAATTTGTTGGAAGAAAGCCTCCAGAAGATATTAAAGCTGTCGTAAGATTTAACCCATTAAAAAGTCTAATTCCGGAAATTGTGAATAAAATAAATATAAAAAAGGTTAAAAGTGTATAAATGAAAAAAATTCTTATCAAAATTTTTTTAACATTTTCCTTTAAATTTGGACTTTTTTCATCACCAAGTACCAGTTTGGTTAGTTTAAAATTAAATTGGGTATTAGAGAAAAATAAAAATAAAAAAATGAGAAAATATAATCCTCCTAGCCATTGAGAAGATGACCGCCAAAGTAATAAAGTTGGATCTAAGTACTTTACATTTTTAAATATAGTAAAACCTGTTCCTGTAATTCCAGAAAAAGACTCAAAAACAGAATCAATAAAAATTAATTGATAATTGCTTAAATAATATGGAATAGAAATCAAAAAAGAAACTATCAAGTATATTAATATTATTAATATTATTTGTTCGTAAAAATTTATTTTTTTTTCAGCTCCTTTTCCTATAAAGCAAAGAGAAAATCCTGCTAATAGTGAGATAATTAATGTAACTATATAAGAGTTAATATTTAAAAAATAATCAAAATATGATGAATACAATATACTCAAAAAAGATAAAAAACTTATAGGAAAACAAAATAATCCCAAATAATAAAATATACTTTTGAAATTCATTCTTTAAATAGGTTAAATAGAACTTACCCTAAAAATACTCTCAACTTCTTTCAAGTGTTCTCTTTTTGCTAAAAAAACAACTAAATCTCCTTTTTCAAACACTGAAGTCGATCTTGGAATAATTACTTTTTCTTTTCTGATTATCGCTCCAATTCTTATGTGCTCTGGTAAATTTGAGTCTCTAATTTTAGTATTTAATAGTTCAGACTTTTCTAAAATTTCTGCCTCAATAAACTCGTATTCTCCATCTAAAAGAGAGTAAACTGTTCCTATTGTACCCTTATGAACATGTTCCATAATTCGAGAAACTGTAGTCATTCTAGGATCTACTAAATCATCAATATTTAAAGAGCTTTGAAGAAGGCTGTAGTTTGATTTATTAACAATAGCAATAGTTCTTTTTTTGTTCGTTCCTTTTTTTTCAGCAAGTACGCAAGCCATTATATTATTTTCATCGTCATTAGTTAAAGCTAATACCGTTTCAGACTCTTCAACGTTTGCTTCCTTTAGAATTTCTTCGTCTAATGCATCTCCATTAATAACAATTGATGATTCAAGTTCATTTGCAATCTCCTCAGCTCGTGATTTATTTTTTTCTATTATTTTAACCCTAGCCCCTTTAAAATTACTCTCTAAAAGTTTAGCTAAATTCAAACCAATGTTTCCTCCACCAATAATAAGAATTTTTTCTGATGTTTTTTCTTCATGACCAAATGTTTTTAAAATTTGATTTAATTGATCACTGCTAACAACTAGATATACATTATCACCCTCTTCCATCTTGTCATTCTTTTTTAAAAAAATAAATTTTTCTTTTCTAACAACTCCAAGAATATTTGCTTTAAAACTTGGGTATTTTTGAGTAAGATTTTTCAAAGGTATGTTTATTAATGGACAATTTTTTTCTACAGAGATTTCTAGCATTTTTACTTTATCATTTGCAAAAGGTACACTATCCAAAGCACCAGGAGCTTCTAGCCTTCTAAAAAGAGATTTTGCTACTTCAATTTCTGGCGATATAATTACATCTATTGGTATATTAGATTTGTTGTAAAGCTTACTCCACTTGCCTTCTAAAAATTCGTTAGATCTTATTCTTGCAATTTTTTTAGATATACTAAAAAGAGAGCTAGCTATTTGGCAAATAATCATATTTGTTTCATCGTTTCTAGTTACTGCTATAATCATGTCTGTTTTTTCTGCTCCAGCATTTTCTAGCACTGAAGGTAAAGTTGCTCTTCCAACAATTCCTTTAACATCTTGGGTCTCATTAATTTTTTTAATATCTTCGGAAGATTGGTCTACAACCGTAACCGAGTGGCCTTGTGCGGACAATTGTTTGCTTATTGAAAAGCCTACTTTGCCGGCTCCACATATAATAATATTCATGATTAGTTGATGCCTTTGATGCCTAAAGATTTCAATTTTCTGTGAAGAGCTGATCTTTCCATCCCAATATGATCAGCCGTTTTAGATATATTTCCTTGATTTTTTTTTAATTGATTAATCAAATATCTTTTTTCAAACTCTTCCCGAGCCTCTTTTAAAGGATAAGACATTGTTTCATTAATAAGATCTGTCTCAGTTTTAAACTTAGAAGACTTGTTTAAGATGTCGTTTAAAATTTTATTTATGTTCGATTTGTCCTCATTTACAGAAAGTATAGTAACTCTTTCAACTAAATTTCTTAGTTCTCTTATATTGCCAGGCCAATTGTATGTATATAAATTATCATTTTGATGATCTATGTTAACTTCTGGAACACCATCAAGTTCAGCAAATCTTGCTTTAAAATAGTTTATTAATAAAGGAATATCTTCTGTGCGTGAAGCTAAGGAAGGTAAATCAATAGGAACAACATTTAGTCTATGGTAAAGGTCTTCTCTAAAATCTCCATTGTTAACTAAATTTTTTAAATCTTTAGATGATGAAGAGATTATTCTAATATTAGTATTGATATACTCTGAACCATTAATTCTTTTAAATTTTTGATCCATTAAAACACGTAATAAATGAGCTTGTATTTCTAGGGGAATTTCTGAAACCTCGTCTATAAGCAATGTTCCTTTGTTGGCTCTTTCTAAAACTCCATATGAAATATTGCCGTCTTCATATTCTATACCAAAGAGCTCTTTTTCATATTTTTTTTCCTGTAACAATGAGGCATTAAGAACAATAAAGGGGTTTTTAGATCTTAATGAACTTTTGTGAATTTTTCTTGCAACAAGTTCTTTGCCGGTTCCTGTTTCACCAGTAATTAAAATTCTACTCTCAACAGATGACAATTTTTCTATTGTTTTTTTTATTTTTATAATTTCGGAATTTTCGCCTATAAAATCAAAAGAGTGAAACAACTTGTTTTCCAATGTCTCTTTCTCTCTCTTCAAAGAAAAAATTTCTAAGGCTCTTGAAACATAATTTAAAATTTTTTCAGTAGAAAACGGCTTTTCTACAAATTCGTATGCCCCTAAACGAATTGCTTCTACTGCTAATTGCACATTGGCATGACCAGAAATCATAATAACTGGAACGTTTTTATTTATTTTCATTATTGATTTTAATAAATCAATACCATCTCTGTCACCTTTATCTAATTTAATGTCTATTATAGCTAAATTGGGAATTTTTTTATTAATTTCAAATAAAGCTTGATCGTAATTAGCAGCAGATCGAACTAAATAATTCTTTTCTTTTAAAATATTGCAGATTAAAAATCTAATATCGGCATTGTCATCAATGACTAAAACTTCATTTTTCATGATTTTAGAGGTAAAGAAATAGTTAAAGTAATCCCTTCATTAGTATTATTAATGATGGTTAAATCGCCCGTATGTTCGTTTATTATTTTACTTACAATAGGTAAGCCCAATCCGCTTCCTTTTTTCTTAGTAGTAAAATATGGTGTCATCACTTTTTTTGTATCCAAAATTCCAGTGCCATTATCTATTAATTTGATAACTATATAGTCATTATTGCTTGTAATATCTATATCAATTTTTCCTTTAAAATCATGTTTTTTTTCCCTTTTTTCTATAAAAGATTCTTCTGAATTCTTAATCAAATTAATAAAGACTCTATATAATTGTTCTTCATCACCATTTATAAATAAATCTTTTTTTACTGATATTAGTTTGATGTTATTCTCACTAGACATTTTAATAAAATCAACAGCTCTTTTTACAACATTAAAAATATTTATTTTTTTCATAATGGGACTTGGCATTCTTGCAAAATTAGAGAATTCATTAACTAAATTTTCAATATCTTTAATTTGCCTATTGATAGTTTCAAGATAGTTTTTAAAGTCAGTCTCTCCATCACTAATTTTCTTAGAATATTTTTCTCTTAATCTGTCTATAGAAAGTTGAATTGGTGTTAAAGGATTTTTAATTTCATGAGCAAGCTTACGAGCTACACTTTCCCAGGCAGAATATCTCTCAGTTGTTAATAATTTATCTTGTTGTTTTTTTAATCTTTCAATCATGTTATTAAAATTTTTATTTAGCATTTTGAATTCCTCGTCAGATTCTATTTCCGGCACTTTAGTATCGAGGATTCCTTTGCTAATATTTTCAGACGCATTAATTAGATTTATTATTGGCTTAGTTAATTTTGTTGCGAATGTTATTGCTATGATAGTCGATAAAAATAATAATAATGTCACTAAAATTATATAAATTACTGCAAATGTTATTTTTATACCTGTTTGACTATTTTCTACAGAATAATAGAAGCTAACTGCTTCTTCTGTTTCATCCACATACTTGATAATTTTTGGTTCAATATCTCTAGATATATATAAATAAGTATCAATTAGATTATTTAGTTTTATCATTACAGAAGTTTTTTTATCTACGTTACTAGAAATAATTACAGGAAGTCCTTCTAAAGCTTTACCAAACTCTTCTTCAGTTGGTTCAATAAAATTGTTTCCAATTTCTTTTGTTTCAGAAAACATTATGTTTCCCAAACTATCAATTAAATAAACATCATCAATTCTTCTTAAAAGCCTCTCAGATCTAATTATATTTTTAAATCTATTTTTGTCAGAATAAAAAAGATTAGATGCTCTATTTATCCCAACGGACATAAGAAGTACATCTGACTCAACAGTTTTTTTACTTTCATCTAAATAATTTTTAGCTACATCATATGAGTTGTTTACTGCTCGTGTTATTTGATCATTAAAGAATTTTTGAACACCGAAGTTAAATATCAAAAGTGAAAATATTGCTATTAGTAAAGATGGTAAAAACGTAAAGAGTGAAAAAAGAGAAATATATTTTAAGTTTGTTTGTGAGCCAGCCTTATTTCTTTTACCTGCAGTGTAAAGTCTTAATATGTTTTTAAAAATTAAACCAAAAAAAACTAATAATATGACGATGTCAATTATCAGGAGAATCTGCAAATTGCTGTCTGTTAAAGGTATAAAACCCTCATTGATAAAAGTCAGGAAAGTTATAATTCCAAGGAAAATGCAAAGAATTGAGGACGCTATAATCCAATTTAGGTCTTTTATAATTTTAAACATCTCAAATAATTATTAATAATTTATATAAATATAATATAACTTAATACAATGAGTTTTTGCCTGATATTATTAGCTGCCGGTAATAGTAATAGATTTAATTCAAATCTATCGAAACCATACCATAAAATCGCAGGAAAAACTTTAATAGAAATTTCACTCAATAAAAGCGCTCTTTTCCATCAAATTAAAAAAACTGTAATTGTTTATAATAATAAAGATAAAAAAAAATTAATCCAATTAAAGCTAAAAAATGTTAAATTTATAAAGGGAGGTAAAACTAGACAGCAATCTACATTAAATGCACTTAAGTATTTAATTAAACAAAAAAAAATCTCTAAAGTTTTAATTCATGATGCAGCAAGGCCAAATTTTTCATTAAGATTATTTAGTTCAATAATTAAAAGTATGAAAAATAATAGAGCAGTAATTCCAAAGATTAACATTGAAGATGCTGTTAAACAAAAATTTGAATCTGGTCAATATGAATACATAATTGGGAAAAATAGAGATAATTTATTTCTTACCCAAACACCACAGTCATTCAACTTAAAAGAAATTTACTATTTGCATAAAAATAATTCTTTTAAATATAAAGACGATGATATTTCATTATATATGAATTTAGAAAAAGTTAGATTTATTAAAGGAGAAAAGAATAACTTTAAAATTACAGATAGATCAGATTTTGAAAATTTAAGGAATATTTATAAATCAAATATTAATATCGGTATAGGTTTTGATGTTCACAGGCTGGTGCCAAAAAGAAATTTATATCTTGCTGGTTTAAAGATAAGATCAAAAATAGGAACATTGGGACATTCCGATGGAGACCCTGTTCTTCATTCCTTAACTGATGCAATTCTTGGAGCTTGCAAAATGGGTGATATTGGACAAATGTTTTCTGATAAAAGAAAAAAATTTAAGAATATAAGATCAACAATTTTATTAAAACAAGTTATTAATGAAATTAAAACAAAGGGCTATTTTATTAACAATATAGATATAAATATAATTACTCAAACTCCAAAAATTAAAAAATATAAAAAAAAAATGATAGAAAGTATATCGTCTCTCTGCAATATTTCAAAAAATCGAATAAATATAAAAGGTAAAACTACAGAAAAATTAGGAGTGATAGGTAAAGAAAAAGCTATTGCCTGTGAGGTAATAACATCAGTCATTAAATATGATTAATAAAATAAACTTTTTATTTGTTACATTGTTCGGGATTGGAAAAATAAAAAAAGTACCTGGTAGTTTAGCTTCATTAGCTACTATATTAGTATTATTTTTTTTTTTTAATATATTACATATTTCAACTAATATAATATTATTTTTTATAGTAACACTTTTTTTTATTTCACTTTATTCAATAAAAATATTTATAAAGAATTTAAAAGATAAAGATCCGAAAGAAGTTGTGATTGATGAATTTATAGGTCAGTCTATACCAATTTGTCTTTACGAGGTAGCTCATCCATCGGTAAAAGATAATTATGAAGTATTAAAGTTTTATTTTATAATGTTTTTTCTTTTTCGTATTTTTGATATTCTAAAACCTTATCCTGTAAGTTATTATGACAAAAATTTTAAAAATAGTTTTGGTATAGTAATGGATGATGTCTGCGCAGGTCTTTATGTTGTTGCTATAATGGTTTTGTATATGGTTTTATCATCATGAATATTTTATCTAAGAAAATAGTTAAAATTCTAAAAAGAAAAAAATTAAAAATTGCTTTCGCAGAGTCTTGTACCGGGGGAATGCTTTCAAGTTCAATTACTTCTATTAATGGGTCGTCTAAAGTTTTTACCTTAGGTCTTGTCACATACTCTAACCAATCAAAAAGTAGAGTCTTGAAGGTCCCTAAAAATAATATAAAAAAATACGGAGCTGTAAGTATTCAATGTTGTTTATCTATGGTCAATAATTTATCTAAAATTTCCAAAAGTGATATTAATCTCTCAATTACTGGGATTGCAGGACCAAAAGGAGGGACCAAAAAAAAACCAGTTGGATTAGTTTACGTAGGTATTAAAAAAGATAGTAAAATCAAGGTGAATAAATATCTATTTAAAAACAAAGGCCGAAATTATATTCAAAAAGCGACTGTTAGAAAGTCTCTTGGGTTAATTTTAAGTATTCTTAAATAATTGAGAAGCCCTTTTTTCGAAAGCATCTGCAATTTTATTTAAACCTAAATTGAAAGATTTTCTCATTATTAAATTAAGAAAATTATTTTTTAACTCAAAATCAATATCAAATTCTAATTGAGTTTGATTATTAATTTCCTTAAATCTCCACTCATTTTGTAAATGTTTTAAAGGACCATCAATATTAGTGACGAGTATTTTATCTTTGTCTTTATAATACAGTACTAGACTGGTATATGTTTCATTTAGAAATCTTTTTCCTACTTTCAAATTACCTTTAATTTCAATCAAATCTTTAGTTTCTTTTTTATTATGAATTTTACCATCTAAGCACCAAGGGACGAATTCTGGATACTTTTCAATATCTAAAATCATATTTATTAAATCTTTTTTTTTACAAGAAATAATCTTTTTTATTGAAGCTGAAGACATTCAAGTTTTTTTTTTCTTGCTTCTCTTAATTTTTTAAAATCTTCATCAGCATGATAGGATGATCTTGTTAAAGGAGAAGATGAAACTAATAAAAATCCTTTAGCAATGGCAATATCTTTAAACTCTTTGAATTCATTTGGATGTAAATATCTCTTTAAGGGATAGTGTTTGGGTGAGGGTTGTAAGTATTGACCTATCGTCAAAAAATCAACTTTAGCAGTTCTTAGGTCATCCATTACTTGAATTACTTCATCTTTTTTTTCTCCCAATCCAACCATAATTCCTGATTTTGTAAATAAATTAGGTTTTTTTTCTTTGACAGATTTTAGAAGATCAATAGAAGCAAAATATCTAGAACCTGGTCTAACTTTTAAATATAAGCTAGGCACAGTTTCTATATTATGATTGAAAACATCCGGGTTAGACTCCAACACTTTTTCATAAGATTTACCTTTTCTTAAAAAATCTGGAGTTAAAACTTCAATAGTAGTATTTGGATTATTTTTTTTTACTTCATAAACCACGCTTTTGAAATGATTTGCACCACCATCTTCTAGATCATCTCTATCAACTGAGGTTATAACTACATGATTTAAATTTAATTCATTTACTGCTTTAGAAACTTTTAAAGCTTCTAACGGATCTAAAGGAGCAGGTTTACCGGTTTTTACATCACAAAAAGCACATCCTCTTGTACAAGTATCACCCATAATCATAAATGTAGCATGTTTCTTGCTCCAACATTCAGTAATGTTCGGACAGTTTGCTTCCTGACATACAGTTACAAGATTATTTTTGTTAACCACTTGCTTGGTTTGAAAAAACAATTGTGAATTTACAATCTTTGACCTTATCCATTCAGGTTTTTTTTTTTATTGGACTTGGGGTATTTTTTATTTTTTCAGGGTGTCTTACTTTCATTATTTTAATTTAATTAAAATTTCATCTTCCTTACCAAATTTTAGTTTTTCTCTGTAGACAGTATCCAGATAATCCAGGTCAATATCTTTGGAAAGTAAATTGTTTTTTTTATCTAATAAATTTATTTTATTTAATAATTTTGTTTCCTTTTTTATTAATAGATTATGGACATTGTTTTTTTCAAAATATGAAAGCAAGCCTCTTTCTCCACCAATTAAATTGATACTAACGTAAAGAGTTAAAAAAATATTAAGTAAAATTAGTTTTTTAGTTTTAAAAATTTTAATAATCCTCATAATTAGATTCTAGCCATTTTGGAAGAATTTCCAAGCTCTTCTTCAATTCTGATTATTCTATTATATTTCGCTACTCTTTCAGACCTAGTCAATGAACCACTTTTAATCTGTGAAGATTTTGTTGCAACAGCTAAATCAGCTATAAAAGTATCTTCAGAGTCGCCTGATCTATGGGATATTATGGTTTTATAACCATTTTTTTGGGCTAAATTAATTACATTAATTGTTTCGGTCAAAGTGCCTATTTGATTAGGTTTTATTAAGATTGCATTTGCTGCGTTTTTCTTAATTCCTTTGCTTAATCTTTCTTTGTTGGTAACAAATAAATCATCTCCTACTACTTGGGTTTTATAATTGTTTGTTTTAAAAGACTCCATTAATTTAGTCCACGCATCCCAATCATCTTCTGAAAAAGGATCTTCCAACGAACTAATTGGATATTTTTTGATAAGATTTAAATAATAATTGATAACTTCTTCTACTTTTTCTAATTTGGAATTTTTTATTGAATATTTGCCATCTTTATATAGTTCGTTTGAAGCAATATCTAAACAAATTGAAACATCATCTCCAGGTTTAAAACCTGATAATTCTATTGATTTTAATATTAGTTCTAAAGCTTGTTCATTATTTTTTAACGACGGAGCAAAACCTCCTTCGTCGCCTACCGTTGTAGATAAATTTTTTTCATCAATCAGCTTTTTTAGATTTTGGATTACTAAAAAACTTATTCGCAGAGACTCTGCAAAAGTTTCAGATCTTTCAGGTCTTATCATAAATTCTTGAATTTTTAAGGAATTATTTGCGTGTGCACCGCCATTAATTATATTCATAAGAGGTCTAGGTAATTGATTTGATGGTTTGGTTTCTAGATGTTTATATAAAGGAACTTTTTTTATTAAAGCTGCTAATTTACTTGTAGCAATAGATACTACTAAAATTGAGTTGGCCCCTAAATTATTTTTTTGTTTGCTTCCATCTAAGTCTATTAGTTTTTTGTCTATTTTTGTTTGATCAAAAATATCAAAAGAGTTTAATTCATTAGATATGATGCTGTTAATATTCTTTGTTGAGTTTAAAACGCCTCTACCTAAATAAGCTTTACTTTTTACATCTCGTAATTCAAATGCTTCATGTGATCCTGTGGAAGCACCAGATGGAACTATAGCAGAAGCAAAAGTTCCATCCTCTGCATACACTTCTGCTTCAACTGTTGGATTTCCTCTACTATCAAAGACTTGGCGGCCTTTGATAAATTTAATTTTTGACATCTTTTATTAATTTATCAATTGCGATTAATTTTTTTAGTAAACTTGGCATCAGGGATAGTGGAACCATATTAGGGCCATCTGAAGGAGCATTGTCAGGATCTTCATGGGTCTCCATAAAAATTGCACCAACTCCTACAGCTATAGCTGCTCTTGAAAGATATTCGACGAATTCTCTTTGTCCACCGCTTTTATCTCCCATACCTCCAGGTTGTTGAACTGAGTGTGTAGCATCAAAAACTACAGGATAACCAAATTTAGCTAGGATAGGTAAAGATCTCATATCTGAAACCAATGTATTGTATCCAAAACTAGCTCCTCTCTCAGTTACCAAAATATTTTTATTTCCGGACTCTTCAATTTTTTTAATAACATTTTTCATATCCCAGGGAGCTAAAAATTGACCTTTTTTGACATTAATAATTTTTCCAGTTTTGGCAGCAGCAATTAATAAATCTGTTTGTCTACATAAAAAAGCTGGAATTTGTAAGACATCTACATGTTTTGCAACTATTTCACATTGATTAGCTGAGTGAACATCGGTAAGAACAGGTATATTTAAATCTTTTCTTATTTTATCAAAAATGGGAAGAGAATTCTCAAGGCCTATTCCCCTTTTACTTTTAAGACTGGTTCTGTTTGCTTTGTCATAGGAAGTTTTATAAATTAACCCTATTCCAAGTTTTTGTGTAATTTCTTTTAAGCTACCTGCAATGCTCATTGCATGTTTTTCATTTTCAAGCTGGCAAGGGCCAGCTATTAAAGTAAATTGATCGTTATTTGATATATTCAATTTTCCACACTTTATTATTTTATTTACCATAAACTTAAGATTTTCCTTTCTCGGCAGCCTTGATAAAAGATGAAAATAATGGATGAGGTGTAAAAGGTCTTGACCTAAATTCAGGATGAAATTGAACTCCAATAAACCAAGGATGATTTTTTAATTCTATAATTTCAGGGAGAGAACCGTCAGGAGATATAGCTGAAAAAATTAATCCTTTTTTTTCAAATTCATTTTTATATTTTATATTGACCTCATAACGATGCCTGTGTCTTTCTTTAATTCTTTTTGAAGAATATATTTTAGAAATTAGAGAGTTATTTTTTAATATTGCATCATATAAACCTAATCTCATTGTTCCACCTAAATCTTTTTTAGTTCCTTTAATTATTTTTTTACCCTTTTGCCACTCCTCTAATAAACCTACTACTGGTGTGCAATTATTTCCAAATTCACTAGTTGACGCGTCTTTTATATTTAACAAATTTCTAGCAGCCTCAATTATTGCCATTTGCATACCAAAACAAATTCCAAAGAATGGTATATTGTTTAATCTTGCGTATTTTATGGCAGCTATTTTGCCCTCACTGCCTCTTTTTCCAAATCCTCCAGGTATAAGTATTCCTGAGACATCTTTTAATAATGGCTTAACGTCTTGTATTTTAAGGTTTTCTGAGTCAATCCGTTTGAGATTAACCTTAAGATTATTAGATATTCCTCCATGTGTTAATGCCTCGTCTAAAGATTTATAGGCATCTTTAAGATTAACATATTTTCCTATGATGCCAATATTAACATCTTTTCTAGAACCTAATACTTTTGATGTAATATTTTTCCATTTTGAAAGATTTGGATTTTTTTTACTCTTAATCTTAAAAAAGGATAAAACTCTTTGGTCTAACTTTTCTTTGAAAAAACTAATAGGAGCTTCATAAATTGTTTTTACATCAACTGTTTCGATAACATTTTCTATTGGTACATTGCAAAATAAAGATATTTTTTTTCTTTCTGCGGATGGAATTTTTTTTTCTGATCTACAGATAATTATATCAGGTTGAATTCCTAAACTTCTCAACTCTTTTACAGAGTGTTGAGTAGGTTTAGTTTTTAATTCACCGGAGGCTTTTAAATATGGGACTAAAGTTAAATGAATGAATAAACTATTTTCTTTACCAAAGTCGTTAGCAAATTGTCTTATAGCTTCGAGGAATGGTAAACTCTCTATGTCACCAACAGTTCCACCAATTTCACAAATTATAAAATCTTCATTTTTAACATTTTGAGATATAAATTTTTTAATTCGATTTGTAACGTGTGGGACAACCTGAACAGTACCGCCTAAAAATTCACCTTTTCTCTCTTTTTGGATTATATCGCTATAAATTCCACCTGTTGTAATATTGTCAGATTGGGTAGCTGAAATACCTGTGAATCTTTCGTAATGACCTATGTCCAAATCTGTTTCTGCTCCATCATCCGTGACAAAAACTTCTCCATGTTGAAAAGGATTCATTGTTCCTGGATCTACGTTTAAATAAGGATCTAATTTTCTTATTCTTACTTTGTAACCTCTTAATTGTAATAATGATGCTAGAGATGCTGATGAGAGACCTTTCCCTAAAGAAGAAACCACGCCGCCAGTTACGAATATATATCGCGCCATGGAAGTATGTTATACTATATTATTTTTAAAAGACAAAGTTTATTTTGAAGCCTCTGGAATTTGTGGAAGATTGGAGTCTTCTTTCTCCTCTTTTTCAATAACTGACTGAACTTCACGTATCTCATCTCTAGAAATTACAACAAGAGCTATACTAGTAATAATAAAAAACGTAGCTACTATAGAAGTAAATTTCGTTAAGAAAGTACCTACAGATCTTGAAGATGTGAAACTATCTTGTGAAACACCTAAACCAAGAGCCCCTCCTTCAGATCTCTGTAATAATATAGCTATTATAAGAACAATTGCTAAAACTATGTTGATTGCTATTAAAATGTTTTCCATAGGATCTATCTATAGTAATTTTTTATTATATCAATAAATTTTTTAGATGTTTTTGATGCACCGCCAATTAAGAAACCATCAAGTATCTTAAGTGAGTTAAACTGATGTATATTTGAACTATCTACTGATCCGCCATAAAGAACTTTGATTGAATTTTTGGTTTTAAAGATTTTACTTAAACTTTTTTTAATAGATGTTATTGTTTTTAACAATTCTTGAGTTTTTGGAATTTTTCCTGTGCCGATTGACCATATAGGCTCATAGGCAACTATAATATTTCTTTTATTAAATTTTTTATCTAACACTTTTGAAAGTTGGTCGTTTAAAACTTTGTTTGTAATTTTTTTATTTTTTTGTTTTTTGTTTTCTCCAATACAAAAAATTATATTAATATTATTTTTTAATGCATAAATTACTTTTTTTTTAAGTTTTAAATTATCATCTCCCTCAGCTCTGTTGTCTGAATGTCCTATAATTACGTATTTTGCTCCTAGTTTTTTGATCATGTATGGACTTATTGCTCCAGTATCAGAACTAAATTTTTCTTTATGAAAACAGTTTTGGGCCCCAATAAATACTCTTCTACTTTTAAAAACTCTAGAGAATGCTTCTAACAATGTAAAAGGGGGTGCAATAATTACTTTATAATTTTTATTGTATTTATTATCAAGTTTTACAAAATTATTAATCTTATTTACTATATTTATTGATTTAGGAACTCCAAACATTTTCCAGTTTCCAATAAAATATCTCATGTTATTTGCCATAATTATGAATTTGATCTATAGGTGTATAAATTTATTACTTTAATAGAATATAAACATGTTTTCATCAATAGGAAAATTTTCTAAGTCTATTTCAATCAAAATTTTGGTTGGTATCATCATTTTACCTTTTCTATTTTGGGGAATGGGAGACATATTCAGAGGAGGAAATCAAAACATCGTAGCCACAATCGACTCAAATAAAATTAGCTCAAAAGAGTTTTTTAATTATTTAAATAGATTGAATTTAACAGAAAAAGAGCAAAAAGATTTGAGTAAAACAAATTTAATAGAGAGAATCCTATCTGAATATATGGGGAAAAAAATAATAGATTTGGAGATAGAAAATTTTGGGATTATTTTAACAGACTCTTCTCTAAAGGATTATATTATAAATGACAAAACTTTTCACAAAGATAAAAAGTTTTCAAGGACAGAATACGAGAAATTTTTATTAAAAAGTGGATTGACAGCGCCGGCATTTGAGAAAAATATTTCAGAACAGGAGAAAAAAAGACAGCTGTTATCATACTTGGGTCAAGGTTTGTATGTTTCTGATTTTTTTGTGCAAAATTCTTTTAATAAGGAAAATCAAATTAAAAATATTAAATACATAGATTTAAATAACTATTATGACAAAAAAATAATTGAACAAAATGAAATAAAAAAAACATTTGAACAAAATAAAGATTTATTCCAGGAAGAGTTAAAAAGTATAAGCTATGTCGAGCTTAAACCTAATGTATTAGTAGGTGAAAAAGAATATTCTGAAAATTATTTTAAAAAAATAGATGAAATTGAAAACTTTATTTTAGATGGAAAAAAATTAGAAATTATAGCTAAAGAAAATAATTTAAATATTATAAAAACAAATAAAAAAGATTACAAAAAAAACAATTTCATAGAAGATAAATTATTTACTAAGTTTTTTGAAATCAAAAATATAAAAGCTCCAGAAGTAATTGAGTATAAAAATAAATATTATGTCGCTCAAGTATCTTCGATTAATAAAATTACAAGAGATATAACAGATGAAAAAGTTAAAGAGGCTATAATTTCACAAATTAAATTAAAAAATATAGTTGAAAACAATATTAAAATTTCAAAAGAGATATCTGCAGGGTCATTTAACGAGTCCAAAATGAGAGAGTATGCAAAAGATAAAAAAATTAATATCGAAAATATTCAAATAAAAAGTATAAAAGATAATAAAATTTTTAATAAAGATATAGTAAGAGAAATTTTTAAAATGAGTGATAAGAAAATAAATCTGATTACAGATAGTACTCTATCTAAAAACTATATAGTTTATATTAATAGTACTAAAAAAATATTATTAGAAAAAAACTCTGACGATTACGACAAATATAAATCTCAAGCTAGACTTGGTCTAGCGAGAGAAATTTATAAAATTTATGATAAGAGCGTAAATAATAAATATAAGATAGACATAAATAATAGAGCAATTGAAAGAATAAAAAACTCATTTTAATTAAACTAAATATTAGTTTTGTAAACTTCAAAAAAAACCACAAAAATAAAAAAGATCAAATTTTATTTATTTCTAAAAAGTGTAAAAATTATTCTGAAATTGAAAATTTATTTAAATTTCTATTAGTTGAAAAAAATAGTTTTATATTTGAATCGGTCGAAAAAGGTAAAGTTAGAGGTAGATATACTATAATTGGTTTAGACCCCGATAAAACATGGGATATAAATAAAAATATCATAACTCATACATTTGAAGGAAAAAAAAGGAAAACTAAGACTAACCCTCTTAATTTTTTAAACAGTCTATTGAACAAGTTTAATCATAAAATTCCAAAAAATTTACCGAGAATGGCCTCTATGTTAGTTGGTTATTTTTCCTATGATGTAATAAAATATTTAGAAAAAATTCCAGATAATTGCAAAGATGATCTTAAAATACCTGATGTTAGACTTTCCCGACCTAGAACAATAATTATTTACGATAATTTAAAGAAAAAAATATTTTTTATAGAAAATATTTACTCAGATACTTTAATAAAAGATTATTATGATAAATATCAAAAAATTATAAATAACTTTAAAATGTTTCAAGAATTTCAAAATATTGTATTGCCGGATAAGTTTATTTTTAAATCTAATAAAAATAAAATTAAATGTAATATTTCAAAAAATAAATATAAATCTATAGTGCTTAAAGCCAAAGATCATATTGCTAAGGGAGATATTTTTCAGGTAGTTTTAAGCCAAAGATTTGAAAGAAAATTCGAAAAACATCCTTTAGAAATTTATAATCATTTAAGAAAATCTAATCCGTCACCTTTTATGTTTTATTTTAATTACGATGATTTTAAAGTGCTAGGGAGTAGTCCGGAAATATTAGTAAGATTAAGAAATAATCAGATAACAATGAGACCTATAGCTGGCACAAGACCTAGAGGGAAAAATAAAATTCAGGATGAAAAATATAAAAAAGAACTTCTTAGAGATAAAAAAGAACTAGCGGAGCATCTAATGTTATTAGATTTAGGTAGAAACGATGTAGGAAAAGTCTCCAAAATTAATACAGTTAAAGTTACTGAAAGTTTCAAAATAGAAAAATATTCACATGTAATGCATATAGTATCTAATGTTGTTGGTAGTTTTAATAATAAAACTAGTATTTTTGAAACCCTTTTGTCAGGTTTTCCCGCAGGAACTGTTAGTGGCGCTCCAAAAATTAAGGCAATGGAAATAATTGACAATCTAGAGAAGAATAAAAGAAAACTTTACGCTGGAGGAATAGGTTATTTCACTCCAAATAAAGAATTTGATACTTGTATCGCTCTACGTACAGCCCTAATTAAAAATAATAAATTTTATGTTCAGTCAGGTGCGGGTATTGTTGCAGATAGCAAACCTGAAAAGGAATATCAAGAAACAGTAAATAAAGCTAAAGCATTAATGAAGGCAATAGATTAAATGAAAGTTTTGCTAATAGATAATTATGACAGTTTTACCTATAATTTGTATCACTATCTTTCTCATTTAGGATGTAAAGTTGATGTTTTTAGAAATGATAAAATCAATTCAAAAAATATTTTAAAAAAAAAATACAAAAAGATAGTAATTTCTCCTGGTCCTGGAAATCCAAACCAAGCAGGAAATTGTCTAAATATTGTAAAAGAACTTCATAAAAAAATTCCAATACTTGGTGTATGTTTAGGTCACCAGATCATAGGACAGGTTTTTGGTGGAAAAATTATAGTAGCTAAAAATTTGATGCATGGGAAAATGAGTAAAATTAATCATAAAAAATTAGGTATATTTAAAGCTTTTAAAAATAATTTTTTAGCTACTAGATATCATAGCTTAATTATAGACAGAAAAAGATTGCCAAAAAACCTTATTATAACAGCTGAAACTAAGAATAAGACTATTATGGGAATTATGCATAAAAGCTATAATATTCATGGAGTTCAATTTCATCCTGAAAGTATTAATACAAAAATAGGAATGAAATTAATTAAAAACTTTTTAAAATACAAACAATGAATGAAATTATCGAAAAATTGAAGAATAAACAAAACTTAACTTTTGATGAAAGTAAGTTCATTTTCGAAAATATTATGTCAGGAAAAGTTAAAGAGAAAATTATTCATGATTTTTTAATTTTTTCTTCAGCAAAGGGCGAGACAGCTGACGAAATTGCAGGAGGAGTCTACGTCCTAAGAGAGAAAGCAACAAACGTAAACACACCAGATAATACAGTAGATACATGTGGGACTGGTGGAGATGGAAAAAATACTTTAAATATTTCAACAGCTGCAGCGCTTTTATTGTCTAGTTTTGGAGTTAAAGTTGCAAAACACGGTAATAAATCTGTTTCTTCAAAATGTGGTTCCGCAGATGTTTTAGAAAAGTTAAATGTTGATATTAATCTTGGTCCAGAAAATGTGGAAAAAAATATAAAAAATAATAATTTTGGTTTTATGTTCGCACCAGGCTATCACTCTGCAATGAAATTTGTTGGACCTGTCAGAAAAAAAATTGGAAAAAGAACTATATTTAACTTAATTGGACCTTTAAGTAGCCCAGCTAAGGTAAAAAGACAGGTGGTGGGAGTTTTTAATAAAGATTTATTAAAAATTTTTGCAAATGCTCTTAAAAATCTAAACTTAAAAAAAGCTATTATTGTTAATAGCGAGGACGGGTTAGATGAAATTTCACCTTATGCAAATACAAATATTGTTGAATTAAGCGACAACAAAATTAAAGAATATATATTAAATCCAAAAGATTTAAATATTAACGTTAATAATTTTGAAAATATTGTTGGTAGGGATCCTGATTATAACGCTCAGAAAATTAAAGAAATATTTCAAGGAAAAGATAATGATTTTTCTATTGCGGTTTGTTTAAATGCAGCTGCTGGTCTACTTGTATCAGAAAAATTAAATAACTTTAAAGAAGGATACGTTAAATTAAGAGAACACATACTTTCAGGAAAAGTTGCGGATCATCTTTCAAAACTAGCAAAATGAGTAATATTTTAGATAAAATAATTAGTAAAAAAAAAAGCAGTATCGAAAAATATAAAAATTCTTTTTCTATAAATGATCTTAAAAAAAAGATATCTGAATATAATAACTTTTTAAATTTTAAAGATAAACTAAAACAAAATAAAGTCTCTGTAGTAGCTGAGATTAAAAAAGCTAGTCCATCTGCAGGTATTATTGTAGAGAATTATGATCCCAAATTAATAGCTAAGAAGTATAAAAATTCTGGAGCAGACTGCCTTTCAGTTTTAACCGAAGAAAATTTTTTTAAAGGCAAGCTAGAAGATATTTATGAAATTAAAAAAGAAATGAAAATACCGATTTTATGTAAGGATTTCTTAATCGAGTCTTATCAAGTTTACTTAGCTAGGAGTTTTGGTGCAGATGCTATTTTAATTATTTTATCTGCTATTGACAATAAAACTGCGAATGAAATCTACAATATAGCTGAAGAATTAAACATGACTACAATAGTTGAGGTACATACTAAAGAAGAGACAAGAAATGCTTTAAATTTTAAAAATGCAATAATAGGTATTAATAATAGAAATCTTAAAACGCTCAAAACTGACATTCAAATTACTTATGATTTGCATGAAATATTATCAGCTCATACTGGGCCTTTAATATGTGAAAGTGGAATTAAATCTGAGAAAGAAGTAGAGCAAATCGTAAGAAAAACAAAAATAAATAATTTTCTTATTGGTGAATCACTGCTTAAGGATCTTGATAAAAAATCCTCTCTTTTAACTAAAATCCTTCAAATAAAGGCTTAATCTAAGGCTTATTTAACATTGATATTGTAGTAGAACTTTTGTAGAACATAAATGTACGAGGTTTGTTCTATGCTTACAAAAAAACAAAAAAACTTATTAATTTACATAAATAAGAAAATTAGATCATCAGGGATCTCACCTTCTTATGAAGAAATGAAAAACTCGCTCAACTTGAAGTCGAAATCAGGTATTCATAGATTGATTTCTGCTCTAGAAGAAAGAGGATTTGTTAAAAGACTTGCCCATAAAGCAAGAGCTTTAGAAGTTGTAAAATTACCTGAAAATGCAAGTGCAAACGATATATTTAATTCTTTTACGCCCAGTGTAATTAAAGGTGGATTAGATAAAAGTAATAAAAAATCTAGTCAAGTTTCAGTGCTAGGTAGTATTGCAGCTGGTACTCCTATAGAAGCAATACAACAAGAAGTTGATAAAGTGGCTTTACCAGATGACTTGCAAAATAATGGTGAGCATTTTGGTTTAAAAATTAAAGGCGACTCGATGATCGAAGCTGGAATTAATGATGGAGACACTGTTATAATTAAAAAAGCCTCCAACGCTGACAACGGTCAAATAGCAGTTGTATTAATTGACGATCAAGAGGCTACTTTAAAAAGAATTAGAAAAAAAGGTAATACTATAGCTCTTGAAAGTGCAAATAAAAATTACGATACTAAAATCTATGCTGCTAGTAGGATAAAAATTCAGGGAAAACTAGTCTCTTTATATAGAAACTTTCATTAAAATAGTCTAATTAATTTAAATGACTTTCATTTGTAGGTTTGCGCCCTCACCTACCGGGCCGCTCCATATTGGTGGACTAAGAACGGCATTATTTAATTGGTTGCTTGCCAAAAAAAACGATGGAAAGTTTTATTTAAGAATAGAGGATACAGATAGAGAAAGATCAAAAGATGAATTTAAAAATCAAATAATTTCTTCATTAGGATGGTTAGGTATTAAACATGATGGTAAAGAATTTATTCAATCCAAAAATATTAAAAAACATAAAGAAGTAGCTGATGAATTAATTAAAAAAGGATTTGCTTATTATTGCTATTGCACAGAAGAAGAAATTAATGAACAAAAAGAAAAGTGTAAAAAACAAGGGATCCCATACATTTATAATAAAAAATGGAGAGATGCTAAAAATCTTAAGATACCAGAGAATGTTAAACCAGTTATTAGATTCAAAAGTAAAATTTCTGGAATGTCTTCAATTAAAGATTTAGTTCAAGGAGAAATGAATGTTTCAAATCTAACTATTGAAGACTTTATAATTTTAAGAAAAGATAATACTCCTACTTATCAACTTTCTGCTACGGTTGATGATCATGAAATGGGAATAACTCATGTTATTCGAGGTGATGATCACAAGATTAACACTTTTAAGCAAAAGCAAATATATGATGCTATGAATTGGAACATACCTGAATTTGCTCATATACCATTAATTCATAGTGAGGCGGGGAAAAAACTTTCTAAAAGAGATAAAGCTTCCACGATCGACGATTATATAAAAATAGGAATTTTGTCAGACTCTCTCAGAAATTATTTGTTAAGATTAGGTTGGGCTCATAAAGATAAGGAGATTTTCTCCTTAAAAGAAAGTATAAAGCTTTTCGATTTAAAAGGTGTAGGTAAGTCCCCCTCTAAGCTTGATATGAGTAGGATTCTATCTCTTAATGAACATTATATTAAACAAGTAAAAGAAAATGAATTATTTAAATTATTAGAAATTTATTGTGAAAAATACAAAAAACCAATCAACTCATCTAAAT
>MDTB01183361.1_pt1 | contig 24859 bp, 20 predicted proteins | sample 811161 | NCBI WGS metagenome assembly MDTB01 (sample SAMN05326650, study PRJNA326480) | marine metagenome | isolation source: seawater | place: Mediterranean Sea | collected 2009
ATTTTCTTTAGCTATTCTTTCTTTTTCTTCATTTTCTTTAGCTATTCTTTCTTTTTCTTCATTTTCTTTAGCTATTCTTACTTTTTCTTTATTCTCTTTAGCTATTCTTTCTTTTTCTTTATTTTCTTTAGCTACTCTTTCTTTTTGTATAGTTGTTTTACTTTTTATAGTTTTTGATATAGTTCCACTATTTATATCTACTATCGAAATGTCTAAGTCAATATTTTGTACCCACTGATTTGTTTCTTCTTCGTTCTCATAGGGACCAACAAATACTTGATATACTTGTTTAGTACTATTTGATTTATCTGGAAGATAAAAGTAATTAGACTTAAAGCCTTTTATTTCTAGGTTATTTGCCATAGCTTTAGCAGATTCTTTATCATCAAAAGTAGCGGTAATTGCGATATTTTTGCCTTTTAGATTTAGATTATAATTTATAGGATTATTTACTATGCTCTTTTTTACTTTTTTTAATTCTGTATTTGTATTTAATGAATATTTATTGAATTTGTTATATGCATACAAAAAACCAAATGCTATGGCCATTATGAGAGTAAATTTAAAAATCCAGGATGATAAAGTAGGCTTCTTATCTTGTGTAATATATTCAGAATTAAGATGATTTTCTTTATCTAATTTTTCATTTTTTAAATTTAATTTGACGGATGAGTTATTTTCTTTTTCTTTGATTTGTGCTAGTCTTTCTCTAAGTATTCTTAATTTCTCATCATTTGTCTTGTTACTCATATCTCAAAAGTATGTTTATCTTGCAAAGATATTATTTTAATTAAATGTTTCTTAGGCATAAATCAAAAATTTCTTCTAGATCTATATTAGAGGCTTTTAATTGTTGTGGAATAATGCTTTTTTCAGAAAATCCAGGAATAGTATTTATTTCAATAATATATGGCTCTTTTTCTTTAATAATAAAATCAACTCTACATATTGCTGAAAGATTCATTTTTTTATAAATATCAATTGTTTTTTTCTGAATTTTTGCAGTTATTCTTTTGCTTATTCTTGCAGGTGTTATTTCCTTTGCTTTTCCTTTGTATTTTGCTTCATAATCAAAGAATGCATTTTCACTTATAATTTCTGTTAAAGGTAATGATTTTACTTCTTTCCCATTATAATATACACCACAACTTACTTCAATACCATTAATACAGCTTTCAATAATTACTTGGCTATCATGAGAGAATGCATTTTTAATAGATTTTAAAAGATCAGATTTTTTTGTAACCTTGGAAACACCATAGCTTGATCCCGCTCCATTTGGTTTTACAAAACATGGTATACCTATTTTTTCTATTATTTTTTCTTCATTAATGTTGACTTCTGAATACAATAAAATTGAATTTGCACATTTAAATCCAAGTTGCCGTAGTTTTTCATTGCATTTAAATTTATTAAACGTGAGAGCAGAAACTTTAGCATTACATGAAGTGTAGGGGATTTTTATTTCATCTAAATAGTCTTGTATTAACCCATTTTCAGCTGGAGGTCCATGTAGTGCGATAAATATTTTGTCAAATTTTTTTTTAGTATTATTTTTAATATACGAGAAGTCGGAAGTGTTTAGTTTTTGATTTTCAACTGTATATGTTCCATTTGTTAGATATACAATTATAGGCTCATATTTTTTTTTATTTAGGTTGTCTAAAACTGTTTTGGCACTCATTAATGAAATGTCGTGTTCTGCAGAGTCTCCTCCTGTTAGAATTGCTATTTTTTCCATTTTCTGTTTTGTTAAAACAAACTTAAACTATTTTTGTTATTTATCAAAGAGTGTCATCTCATAATTTTTATATTTGTAGATCGTTATAAATAAATGTTTAATAAAGCTTTTTATAGGAATATAGTTTATGCAGGTTTTACACTGTTAATGTTATTTTTAATTTGGCTAAAATGGTTAAATATTTATACAAATCATAATGACTCTTTGAAAGTTCCCGATTTACGAGGGGTATATGTTGGTTCCTTAGACTCTTTAATAGAATCACATAATCTTAGGTATGCAATCTTAGATTCTGTTTTCGATCAATCAAAACGAAAAGGAGCTGTAGTAAATCAGGATCCTTTACCAGGTTTATATGTGAAAAAGAACAGGAAAATTTATTTAACTATTAATTCTCTTAGAGTTAGAAAAGTGAATTTTCCTAACGTATTTGATTTAACATTGCGAAAAGCTGTTGATGAAATCCAGAATATTGGTTTGGAAGTTGGAAAATTAGAGTATATACCTGATATTGCTACCAATAAGGTATTAGCTTTTAAAGTTAATGGACTTACTATTGACATTGGTCAGGAACTGTACTATGGAACAGTTGTTGATCTAGTTTTAGGTCAAGGTCTTAGTGATGAAAAAGTTATCGTGCCTAATCTTATAGGCCTTTCTAGAGTAGAAGCAAATATTATTATTAAATCAACATCATTAAATATAGGGCTACAGTATTTTAATGATGGAGTTATAGATTCAAACCATGCTATTATTTATAAACAGCATCCTGATTTTGATGGAATTGAAGGAATTAAAATAGGCTCCTCAATAGATTTATATTTTGAGTCTCCCAAATAATAACATTATTTATGTTAAGAAATATTTTTATATTAACTTGTATCTTGCTTAATAGTTTATTAAGTGCTCAAGAGTTTGTTTCTGCTTTGGTATCACAACCGTTATTATTTGAAAAAGAATTTAAGTTTTATGTAAAGGAGTCACCATTAGAGCTGCCATTTTTTGATGATTTTTCTTATGATTCTCATGTAGTAGATTATAATTTATGGCAAAATAGTAGTGTATTTGTAAATAGGAATTATCCTTTGAATCCTCCGACTTGTGGTGTAGCTACTTTTGACGGAATGAACGAAAAGGGTTTGGCAAGAAGTTTTTTTCCAATAACTGATTCAGAACCTTCAGATACTCTTTTATCAAGACCCATAGATTTATCTTATTCAAACTCTGTGTATTTTATTTTTTACTATCAGGCTAAAGGTTTGGGTGATACTCCTCAATTTCAAGATAGTCTTGTTTTAGAGTTTTTAGATGATACATTGGGTTGGCAATCAATTTGGTCAATAGAAGGACAAAATATGCAAGAGTTTAAAAAGGTTGTGTTGATTATTGATTCAACTATTTTTTTACACGATAATTTTCAATTTAGGTTTAGAAATTATGCTACAACTTCTGGAAACTTTGATCATTGGCATATTGATTATGTAAGATTAGATAATTTGTTAAGTAGTACAGATACAATTAGCTTAAACGATGTTTCTTTTGTCTATAATTCTCCATCATTTTTAAAAAGATATTCAGAAATGCCTTGGACACATTTTATAAATAATGAAAATTCTGAATTAAAGGATTCTATTGATATAAAATTAAGAAATAATGGTGCTAGTACGAATGTTGATTACCAATTTAATGTTTTTGAAAATAATAATCAGGTGTTTCATTATCCAACAATAGGAATTAGTAGAAATGTATCAGTTTTAGATTATGATTCAATTGGAAATTATTCGTTTATTGATCCATCAATTAATATTGAGAGTAATATATTTAATTCCTTTCAGATTGAAAGCACGAGTTTTATTGTACAAAATATTATTGGTACAGCTTTGTCTGATAATAAATTAAATGATACTTTATATCATACACAAAATTTTCAGTTTCATTTTGCTTATGATGATGGCACAGCAGAATCAGCTTATGGAATAAATGTAAATGGTGCGAAATTAGCTTATGAGTTTGAGTTAAATAGACCAGATACTTTAAGAGCTATACAAATGTATTTTCCACAAATGCTAGATACATTGAATGATGTTGATTTTCATTTAACTATTTGGGAAGATAATAATAGTATTCCTGGAAATATTATTTATTCTCAACTTGTCTCTCCAGTACATACTGAAGATGGCAAGTATCATACCTACTATATTGATTTTCCATTTCAAATTGTAGGCACTTTTTATGTTGGGTGGGAGCAAACAACTAATGATTTGTTAAATATTGGTTTAGATCGAAATAATGAAGCTAATAATTATATGTTTTATAATATAGGTTCTGGTTGGAATATGTCTTCTTTTGCAGGAAGTTGGATGATTAGGCCAGTTTTGAGTATGAATGAAATTATTACTAGTGTTAAAGATATTTCATTAGAAATAAAGACTTATCCTAATCCAGTTGATTCAGAATTTTTTATTGAGAATTGCCAACAAGATGATATTATTTCACTTTATTCTTTACAAGGTATTCTTATTAAGAGATTAGTTGTTGATTCTACTTTGCCTAAAATAGATATTCATGATTTGCCAAGTGGTGTATATATACTCGAAGTATTAGATAAAAATATAAAGAAATATCAAAAGATTGTCGTCAAATAATGAAAAAGCAAGAATTTGAACATTATAAGTTTATTGCTGATAAAGGTCAAAATCCATTAAGAGTAGATCTATTTTTATTAAACTTTGTTGAATTTGCTACTAGAAGTAAGATCCAAAATTCCATAAAGGCAGGAAATGTGAAAGTTAATGGAAATATTGTAAAAGCAAATTATAAAGTTAAGGCTCATGATGTCGTTACTGTGGTTTTAGATTATCCTAAGAATAATATTGAGATTATTCCTCAAGATATTGAATTGCATATTATCTATGAGGATGATGATGTAATTATTATTAATAAAGAAGCAGGAATGGTTGTTCATCCTGGTTTTGGTAATTATGATGGTACTTTAGTTAATGCTCTTGCCTTTTATGTAAATGATTTGCCAAATTTGGGTAGTGAATATCGACCAGGTTTAGTCCATCGTTTAGATAAAAATACTTCAGGAGTATTAGTTGTTGCTAAAAATGAATTAGCAATGACTGATTTAGCTAAGAAGTTTGCAGATAGAGATCTAAAAAGAATATATATTGCATTAGTTTGGGGTAATGTAAAAGAGGATGAGGGTACAATAACGGGTCATATTGGTAGACATCTAAAAAATAGAAAGATAATGGATGTTTTTTCTAATGGAGAATATGGAAAACATGCAGTTTCTCATTATAGAGTTTTAGAGAGGTTTGGTTATACAACTTTGGTTGAATGTAGGCTTGAAACTGGAAGGACTCATCAGATTCGGGCTCATTTTAAACATATTAATCATCCTCTTTTCAATGATGATGAATATGGTGGTAATATGATTCTGAAAGGCACTAGATTTACCAAATATAAACAGTTTGTACAAAATTGTTTTAAGATTTGTAGTCGACATGCATTGCATGCAAAATCATTAGGCTTTTTACATCCAAAAACACAAGAGGAAATGTTTTTTGATTCAGATTTGCCAGAAGATATGCAGTATTTAATTGGTAAGTGGCGCAATTATGCTAAACATCAGAATATTTAATGGTGATTTTTGTAGAGGGTAGACCTTCTTGTTCAGAAATTCGTTCTTCTTTAATTACTTTTTTGAAAATAGATAATAAATCCTTTGGAATATTTTCAGTAGTTAATGAGTTTTCTATCATTACTTAGATATAATAATATGTTTATTTATAACTCCTTCAGTTGTATTAATAGAAACAAGATATAGCCCATTGATAAGTTGACTTACATCTAAAATGTTGCTATTTATTTGTGCATTTGAGATTATTTTTTTGCCAACAATATTATAAATGGATATAGAAAAAACTTTTTTTGAATAGTTAATAAACAGTTCATTTTTTGTAGGAACTGGATAAATATGTAGATTGTTTATTTTATTATTTTCATTGATGTCTACTGAGTTATTGCAGTTTACAGTTACATTTGAGTTTTTTAATGCAGATCTACCACCTTGAGAAGTTGAGGCGTTTAATGTGGCTAACATTAATTCTACTTGTCCTTGTGAAAACATCCATGTATCACGTGCGTATGACATATAATTTTCATCCATGTCTAAAACATTAGTATTAAAAACATTATTGTAAGATAAATCATTACATGTGTTATTATTTGTATTATTATTTACAGGTCCAAAATAGATGTCTCTACAAGCTGGTGTATCATCAACATTACCTCCCCACCAGCTATTATTATCATTGTCACAGCATCCTCCTCCAGCATCTTCGCAAAATGTGTGGTTTAGTCCAAGATAATGTCCTATTTCATGTGTTGCTGTTCTTCCATCACTTGAGGAACTTACACTGCCTGTTGTACCAAAGAATTGGTAATCAACAACTAACCCGTCTTTCCATGATTGATTATTACTGCCTTGTAATCCAGGAAGATAAGCATATCCAAGTGTTTGTCCGCCTCCTGAAGAATTTGATAAGTTGCAAACCCAAACATTCATATATCTTAGTGGATCCCAATTATTTATTCCTCCTTGGGAAGTTAATTTCATGTAATTTTTTTCATTGTCATCATCAGCATCCCAACTTAATTTCGATGTAGGAGTTCTTGTAATTCCATTAGTTGGATTTCCATTTGGATCAATAGTTGCAAGACAAAATTTTAATTGAGGATTTCCTGCATAATTGACAAAAGTATTTCTAGGTGGATTGGGGAATTCAGGATTTGTTTGGCTGTAATCTTCATTTAAGATACGTAGTTGATCTTCAATTTGTGTATTTGATATGTTAGTATTTTGACCAATTCCATCTTGAATTCTATGTATAATATGTACAACAATTGGAATTGTAATTATTGGTTGTTTGTTATCATATGTATTTTTATGTTCCTGTTGATATTTAATAAGGTTTTTTCGCATTGATTCGTATTCAATATTGTTTATGAGTTCTTCTTTAACAATCTTAGATGTAATACATTTTTTTAGGTTTTCTTGTGCGGCAATAAAATTGCTTAATACCATTATAGTTATTAATGTTAGTATTCTTTTCATGCCTATTTTTTTGATATGCAAATATAAGTTTTTATAACGTGATGTAATTTAAAAATACTTGTCATTTATTAATAAAGTTATTATCAGATAATGTTTTTAAGAAAGCGATGAGATCTTGCTTTTCTTGGTTAGTTAATTGTAGTCCAACTCCTAATTTTTTCATTAATGGATCAATAGTAGATGAGAAATTTCCACCGGAGTTGTAGTGTTCTATCACTTCTTCAAGATTAGCAAATCTTCCATCATGCATATATGGTGCGGAGAATTCAATATTCCTTAATGTTGGAGTTTTAAATTTGCCATTATCAAAAGCGTTTCCAGTTATTTTTGATAATCCTAGATCAAGAAATGGTTCTAAATCTAACCCATTATTATGAAAACTATTGTCCATAAACATCTGAGTACCATGACAATGAAAGCAGTCTGCTTTTTCTGAGTTAAATAAAGCGTATCCATTAAGTTCTGAAGGTGTTAAGTTTGCTTCTCCTCTTAAATATTTATCAAATTTACTATTTACTGATATAAGTGTTCTTTCAAATTGGGCGATCGCCATTACAACATGAGTTGAGTCAATATAGTCAATATTAAATGCTTCTTTAAATAATTGTGCATATTCAGTATTTGAATTTAGTTTATATTCAACATTTTGCCAAGTATTATGCATCTCAAGAGGATTAATTACTGGTTCAAATGCTTGTTCTTCTAATGAGGAGGAGCTTCCATCCCAATTAAAATTATTATTCCATCCTAAATTTATTAATGCAGATGCATTTCTTGAACCCACTGTATTGTTAATACCTATGCTGAATTGGTTAGGGTCTGAAAAGGCAAAAGATTGTTGATGACAATTTATACATGCTTGTGTATTGTCGCCGCTTAATATCGGATCTTTAAATAATTTTTCCCCAAGTGCAACTCCCTCAACAGTCATAGGGTTATTAGATGGAATTTTCATATTAGGAAATCCATTTGGTGTTTGGATTATTAATGGGGTAGTACTAAAATAATTACAACTTCCATCATCATTTATTGCATTGGGGTTGTAATTTGTAGCAAGATTATCAGTACAACCACTTAATGGGGCTAAGTCTTTCTTACAAGAAAAGGTAAAGAAAAACAGAGTGACTAGTAAGGAATATCTGCTTACTTTTGTCATTTTCATTTCTTAGTTATTTTAATGATTCTGATGTCCATAAATAGAAAACATCTTCAATTCCATTAGTTCGTAATATTTCTTGACTATTAATATTACCCATAATTCCATTGGTTGTGAAATTTAATATTTCTGGATTTTGATACCAGTTAGGTATTTCCATCATGATATAAATCGAATTCCTATTATTTATATTAATAGAAAATGTTTTACCAAAGGAAAAATCTATACCATTTGTTGGACCAGTATGTGTTGCGTAACCGTTAAATACTGTATTGAAATCTCCTTCTAGTTGCATGTAGTGATAGCCTCCTCCTAAAATATCTGGCCAAGCAAATGAAGGAAAGAAATTTTCATTTAAAAATAGATTTGTTATATTTTTTGTAGAATCTAACCCCATTGTAAAAGATATGGAAGTATATTGCTTATTTAATATTATTTCTGGAATTGTTAGCGTCAAAGTAGAATCAATTGAAAGGTCAACAAAATGCACCTCATCTAATAATAATTTAGTGTCGTCATCAGCATGTATGGTAATATCTGAAATTAGATATCGTAATGTTTGTATGTTATATATTTCATTTGAGTGATTTGTAAATGGAAAAATTCCCGTTTGACCCAATTCTAGTGGAATTCCGTTAACAGATGCACCAAAGACAATATTGAAATTTTTAATTGAAGTGTATATACAACTTCCATCTTCTATTGTTACATCGCTACTGTAGTTTGAAGCTATTGGATCTGTACAACCTTCTTCCTTTTTACAGGAAAATAATATTATAGAAATAATTAAAATAATTAATTCTCTTTTCATATTCTTATATTTAACGCAAATTTAAGTATTTTATTAGAATAGATTAATCTTTATTATTTTTAGTATAAATATTATATATTTTTTTTTTATTGATAAAATAATCATCTTTGCTGTTGATGTCTGCTATTGAAAAATATATTGATGTTATTCTTCCTTTACCAGTAAAAGGAGCTTTTACTTATTCTACAACTGAAGAAGGTTTATTAATTGGACAACGTGTTGTTGTGCAGTTTGGTCCACGAAAATTATATACTGCTTTAGTAAAATCAATACATGAAAATAAACCTTCTGATTATGAACCAAAACCTTTGATAGCAATATTAGATGAGCAACCAATAGTAAATTCTATTCAGCTTACATTTTGGGACTGGCTTGCTGATTATTATATGTGCAATCTTGGTGATGTTATGAATGCTGCTTTACCAGCATCTTTAAAACTAGCTAGTGAGTCAATGGTAGTTATGCATACTAATTTTGATGGTGATGTTAATTGCTTATCTAAAAATGAGAAAGCTTTATTAGATTTATTAACATCTAGAGATGAACTTAGTGTTAATGAAATATCAAATAGTATAAAGCTTGAAAATGTTTTTTATTTTATAAATGAGTTAATTCGAAAGGAGATTGTTCAAATTAAAGAGTATTTACATGATAGATATAAGCAACGCTACATAAGAATTGTGACATTATTGGCGTCAGATAAAGATATTTTATCTGCAAAATTAACACAAAAACAGAATGTATTTATTTCTAAATATTTAAAGATTTTAGAAAATTCAAATAAAATCCAATGGAAAGTTCCAGATTTGTTAAAGGAAATAGGAATGAGTAGGGCAATTCTTAATGCCTTAGTGAAAAAAGGTATATTAAGCATAGATAGATTAAATATTAGCAGGCTAGATAGATATGCAAAGGACCTTGTTCAAGACAAAAAATTAGTTCCTTTTCAAAATAGAGCGCTTAACGAAATAAAATCTCACTTTGAAAAAAAGAAAGTTTGTCTTTTGCATGGTGTTACTTCTTCAGGAAAGACCGAGTTATATATAAAGCTAATTGAGGAGCAGTTAAATAAAGCTAAGCAGGTACTTTATTTATTACCTGAAATTGCATTAACTACTCAAATTATTAAGCGTCTGCAAAAACATTTTGGCGATAAAGTAGGGATTAGCCATTCTTATCTAAATAATTCAGAAAGAGTGGAAATATGGAATGCAGTCAAGGAAAAAGATTCTGCCAGTATTAAATATCCAATCATGCTTGGAGCTCGTTCCTCTTTATTTCTCCCTTTTGATAATTTAGGACTTATTATTGTGGATGAGGAACATGATGATTCATTTAAACAACATCAGTTGGCACCAAGATATCATGCTAGAGATTCTGCTATTTATTTAGCTGGTTTACATAAATCAAAAGTATTATTAGGTTCAGCGACACCATCTTTAGAAACTTATTTTAATGCTAAGAAAGGTAAGTATGGATTGGTTGAGATGCATACTCGATTTGAAGGTATTGCATTACCAAAAATACATATAATTGATATTCGTAAAGCATATTTAAAAAGACAGATGGTATATCAGTTTTCTCCAGAGATGATTAATGGTATAAAGGCAGCGTTAGTTAACAATGGTCAAGTAATTTTATTTCAGAATAGGAGAGGCTATTCTTCTGTTTTAAATTGTAAATCTTGTGCTTACACTGCTAGCTGTGTGCAGTGTGATGTGAGTTTAACATATTATAAATGGAATAATAAGTTGAAGTGTCATTACTGTGGTTATAGTAAAAAAATTCCAGATTCATGTCCTAAATGTAGTTCTAAGGAAATGGATGATAAAGGATTTGGTACAGAGCAAGTTGAAGAAAGTTTGAAAATACTTTTTCCAAAGTATGTTATTAGGAGAATGGATTATGATACCACTAGATACAAGAGTGCTTATCAGGATATTATCTCTGATTTTGAATCACGTAGAATTGATATTTTGGTAGGAACTCAAATGGTAGCTAAAGGTTTAGATTTTGATAATGTTTCTCTTGTTGGTATTTTAAATGCTGATAATATGTTGCAATTTCCTGATTTCCGTTCTTATGAACGTGCTTTTCAGATAATGGTGCAGGTAGCTGGTAGGGCAGGTCGCAAGGGTAAACAAGGTGATGTGCTAATTCAGACATATAACGAAGAAAATGAAATATTTAGAATGCTTAAATCATATGATTTCTCTACTTTTATTAAGAGGCAGGCTAAAGATAGAAAATTATTTAATTACCCTCCTTTTAGTAGAGTTATTAGGCTTACTTTAAAACATAAAAAAATAAAAAACTTAGATCAAGCATCAGACCAGTTGTCAATTATGATGCGTAAGAGTTTTGGTTATAGAGTGTTAGGGCCGGAATATCCAGTTATTTCAAAAGTAAGAAATTATTATCAAAAGAATGTATTACTAAAAATTGAGCAAGAAAGTTCTATTAATAAAGCTAAAGATATTCTTAATTTGATAATTCATGAAATACGCAACAATGTAAAGTTTAAATCAGTTAGATTGATAATCGATGTTGACCCTGTTTAGTTGCAGCATTGCCATATTTTTTCGTTAGGAGTTGGTGCTGTGATACTGATTCTTTTTTTTGTTACAGGGTGAGTGAATTCTATTTTTTTGGCTAGTAAATGAATGCTGGCATCTTTGTTGGATCGTTTAGCTCCATATTTTATATCACCTTTAATGATGCATTGAATATTCGCTAACTGCACTCTAATTTGATGATGTCTACCTGTTTCGGGTTTAATTTCTAGATGATAAAAGTTGTTTAACTTTCTAAGTATTTTGTAACGTAAAATTGCAATCTTTCCGTTTAATTTTTTGGTTATGAAAGATTTATTTTGTTTACTATTTTTTAGTAAATAATTTTCTAATATTCCATTTGTATTAGGCGGTGGATTACTAACGATTGCCCAATAGGTTTTTTTTACTACTTTTTGCTTGAATTTTTCGTTCATTCTACTTAGGGCCTTTGAAGTCCTAGCAAACAATATTACCCCAGATGTTGGTCTATCTATTCTATGTATTGTGCCTAAAAATACTTCTCCAGGTTTTTTATATTTTTTTTTAATGTATTCTTTTACAAAATCAGATAGTGGTATGTCTCCTGTTTTATCACTTTGAACAATATCTCCAGGTTTTTTATTTATAGCAATAAGGTGATTATCTTCGTATAACACTTGAAGCATCAGTATTGTTCTTTTTCTGAAGGAAAATTTATTGATTTAACATCATAAACAAATTGTGTTACGGCTCCTTTAATATCTTTATAAAGGTTGAGATACCTTCTTATAAATCTTGGGTTAAATTCGTGTGTTATACCAAGCATATCATGAAGTACTAAAACTTGTCCATCAACCTTATTTCCTGCGCCAATACCAATTACTGGGATGTTGAGGTTACTAGATATCTTAGAGGCTAATTTTGCAGGTACTTTTTCAAGTACTATAGCAAAGCATCCAGTCTCTTCAAGTATTTTTGCATCTTTAATTAGTTTTTGTGCTTCTTCATCTTCTTTGGCTCTTACTGTATATGTACCAAATTTATATATAGATTGGGGTGTTAATCCTAAATGACCCATTACTGGTATTCCTGCAGTAAGTATTCTTTTAATTGATTCTGTAATTTCACTTCCCCCTTCAAGTTTTATACAATGACCTCCACTTTCTTTCATTATTTTGATTGCAGAACTTAATGCTTTTTTTGAATTACCTTGATAAGAACCAAATGGCATATCAACTACAACTAATGCTCTGGTAACAGCTTTAACTACAGAAGAGGCGTGGTAAATCATTTGATCTAGTGTAATTGGCAGCGTAGTTTCATGTCCTGCCATTACATTGGATGCAGAATCTCCTACTAATATGATATCAATTCCTGCATTATCAATTATTTTAGCTAGTGAATAGTCGTATGCAGTAAGCATAGAGATTTTTTCACCATTTTTTTTCATCTCTTCTAAACTATGAGTTGTTACCTTTTTGTATTTTTCTTTTGTTATTGACATTTCTATTTATTTTTCATATAAAATCATTCTGTACATGCTTATTTTATAGGCTCATCACATGATTTTATTACTTATTTTGAATATTTATAGCTTTTTATATTGCAAATTTACAAATTATGTATTGAAAATATCACCTAAAACAATAACTTTGCATACATGAAAAAGATATTTGGAGTACTATTAACCTTTGTGTTGATTTTTAGTTCTTGTGAAACAGATTTTGATGTTAATGCTGGTTGGCAAGAGATGACTGTAGTTTATGGGTTGCTAGATGCTAGTACTGATACTCAGTATATAAGGATTAATAAAGCTTATTTAGGCGAGGGTGACGCGATGATGATGGCACAGTATTCAGATTCTATTAATTTTAACCCAGATGACTTAGAGGTAACTTTATCTAAATTAGGCACTTCAGTGTCGATTTCACTTGATACTATAAGTGGTATTATTAAAGATGCATTAGATTTTAATGGTAACCCAGGTATTTTTGCAACTGATAATCATATTATTTACAGAGCAATAACTCCTTCTAATTTTTTAACAAAAAATTTTCGATATGCTATATCAATTGAAAATCTTATTTCTGGTAATAGCGTTAGCTCTAGTACGGAGGTGATAAGTGATTTTTCATTTAAGGATTTTAGTTCTTCATCTAAATGGGGTTTTTATAATCCATTTTTTCCTGATAGTACAAAGTTTACTACAAAAACTGTTAAATGGCAGAAGGTTGAACATGGAGAGGTTTATCAAGTAGATGTAAGGTTTAATTATCTAGAGAACGGTGAATTAAAAAGTTTATTATGGAGTCAGGAGCAAGAGGTTTTTGAGGGAAGTACTATGCAGATTAGAATGGAGGGTATTGATTTTTTTAATTTTTTAACCAACAGTTTAGTTGCAGATAATTCTATTATTCGAGAGTTTGTAAACTTAGATTTAATTATGACAGTTGGAACTGAAAGTTTAAATAATTATATAACCGCTAATGGTCCTGTAAATGATCTTGCTCAGCAGAGACCACAATTTTCTAATATTGATAATGGGATTGGAATTTTTTCTTCAAGATATACTTATACTGAATATGACCTTGAGTTGTCAGATTACACATTAGATTATCTAATTAATGAATTGGATAGAAATTTTCAATAACATGACACTGTGACATCTATTTTCTGATTTAGAGTTATTAATATTTATTTTTTTGTGACAATAGTGTCATGCTTTTGATCGTGGCATTATAGTTGCATTAATACTTTCATTAGAAAACAATTTTGTAAAATTTAAAAATTAAAAAAATGAGTAAAATTATTGGAATCGATTTAGGAACAACAAATTCATGTGTTTCTGTAATGGAAGGGAATGAACCTGTAGTTATACCAAATGCTGAGGGAGCAAGAACAACACCTTCAATTGTTGCTTTTATTGATGGAGGTGAGCGTAAGGTTGGTGATAGTGCAAAACGTCAGGCTATAACTAATCCTGCTAAGACAGTTGCTTCAATCAAAAGATTTATGGGAGAGAGTTTTTCTTCAATGGCAAAGGAGATAAAAAATGTTTCTTATAAGGTTGTTAAAGGAGATAATAATACTCCAAGGGTTGATATTAACGGGAGATTGTATACCCCTCAAGAAATATCAGCTATGGTACTGCAAAAGATGAAAAAAACTGCTGAAGATTATTTAGGCACTTCAGTTACTCAAGCTGTTGTAACTGTACCTGCGTATTTTAATGATGCTCAAAGGCAAGCTACTAAAGAAGCTGGTGAAATTGCTGGACTTAAGGTTGAGAGGATTATAAATGAACCAACAGCTGCTGCACTTGCTTATGGATTAGATAAATCAGATGCTGAAAAAACAATAGCTGTATTTGATTTGGGTGGAGGAACTTTTGATATTTCTATTCTTGATTTAGGTGATGGTGTTTTTGAAGTGAAATCAACTAATGGTGACACACATTTAGGTGGTGATGATTTTGACCAAGTAATAATTGATTGGTTGGCGGAGGAATTTAAGAAAGATGAAAATATGGATTTACGAAAGGATCCTATGGCATTACAGAGATTAAAGGAAGCTGCTGAAAAGGCAAAGGTTGAATTATCATCATCTACTCAGACAGAGATTAATTTACCTTATGTAACTGCTACAGATTCAGGCCCTAAACATTTGGTAAGAACATTAACTAGGGCTCAATTTGAACAATTAGCAGACAAATTAATTCAAGCAACTATTACTCCATGTAAAAAAGCAATGGAAGATGCTGGCATGAATCCGTCTGATATTGATGAGGTGATTTTAGTTGGTGGCTCAACTAGGATGCCAGCTATCCAGCAAGTAGTAGAAAAATATTTTAAGAAATCTCCTTCAAAGGGTGTAAACCCAGATGAGGTTGTTGCTGTTGGAGCCGCGATACAGGGAGGCGTATTAACAGGTGATGTTACAGATGTTTTACTTTTAGATGTTACACCTCTTTCTTTAGGTATTGAGACTATGGGTAGTGTTATGACTAAACTAATAGAGGCTAATACAACTATTCCTACAAAAAAATCAGAAGTTTTTTCAACTGCTGCTGATAATCAGCCTGCTGTTGATATTCATGTTTTACAAGGAGAGCGTCCTATGGCTAATGATAACAAGTCAATTGGTCGTTTTCAGTTAGCAGATATTCCTCCAGCACCAAGAGGTGTACCTCAAATTGAAGTTACGTTTGATATTGATGCTAATGGGATCTTAAATGTTTCTGCAAAAGATAAAGCAACAGGAAAAGAACAAAATATTAAGATTGAGGCTTCTTCAGGCTTATCTGATGATGAAATTGAAAAGATGAAAAAAGAAGCAGAGGCAAATGCTGACGCAGATAAAAAGGTTAAAGAAACTGCAGATAAGATTAATGCTGCAGATGGAATGATATTTCAAACAGAGAAGCAATTGAAAGAATTTGGAGAAAAATTATCAGATGATAAGAAAAATCCTATTCAACAGGCACTTGATGAGTTAAAGAAGGCTTATGAGAGTAAAGATATATCTAGCATTGACGCTGCAATGGAAAAAATAAATGCTGCTTGGACGGCTGCTTCAGAAGAGATGTACAAGGCATCACAAGAACAACCAAAATCTACTAATGAAGATAATGTAGAAAATAAAAACGATGATGTTACTGATGTTGAATTTGAAGAGGTCAAGGATGATAAAGAGGAAAAATAATATTTTTCTTATTAATCATATGAAGAAGCCCACATTTATGTAGGGCTTTTTCTATATTTGCCAAATGGTGAGGAATATTTTTATTATATTATTAATTCCATTTTTTGTAAATGCACAGTCTGCATTTATCTCTGGTAATGATAGTATTTGTAGTAATAGTTCTATTCTTGCAGAGGTTCTAGTCTCTTTTAATACCTCTCAAGCACCATATACTTTTATTTATGATATTGATGGGATTAGTCAACCTCCTATTACTACTACTCTTAATCCTCATGTTATTAGCACTTATAAGGCTGGAGTTTATACACTAACATCTTTTTCTGATGCTAATGTATTTGGTTCTGTTTCTGGTAGTGCATTAGTTACAGTTTTAGAGAGTCCATCTGCTTTAATTCATTTGCAGTCAGATACATTGTCAATTATTTATCCAACTGCTTATTTTGTTTGCAACTCTTTTGGTAATATTGTTAATTGGGATTGGGATTTTGGTGATAATACGATAAATTATTTTGTTGCTAATGTTGAACATACGTATAATGCTCTTGGTTTGTATCAGGCTAGTTTAATAGTTACAGATATTAATGGTTGTGTTGATACAGCAATTCATAATGTATGGGTAAAAGATGAGTATTGGATTTATATTCCAAATTCATTTACTCCAGATAATGAAGAGCCTAATAATAAGTTTTGTATTGAGTATAATGGCATTAGGGAGAATACATTTTTATTTAAAGTATTTAATCATCAAGGTGATTTAATGTTTCAATCAACTGATCCATTAGGCTTGAAATGTAGCGAAGGTAATGGATGGGATGGAAAATATTTTGATAATAATATGGATTTACCTTTTGATATTTATGTCTATGAGTTGTATTTTCAGGATTTTGAGGGGTGGAAGCATAGTAAGTATGGTACAATAAGTTTAGTTAGATAAAATAAAGATATATGAAATTATTAGAAGGAAAAAATGTAGTTATTACCGGAGCTAGTAGAGGTATAGGTAAGGGGATTGTTGAGGTTTTTGCCAGACATGGAGCCAACATCGCTTTTACTTATCGTTCTTCAAATAATATGGCAAAAGAGTTACAAGAGCAGGTTGCAGTTTATGACTGTAAAGTTCAATCATATCAATCAGATGCATCTAATTTTGATCAAGCAAATAGTATGGTTCAAAAGGTAATTGAAGATTTTGGTGGTATCGATGTTTTAGTAAATAATGCTGGTATTACTAAAGATGTTTTATTAATGCGTATGTCAGAGGAAGATTTTGATACTGTAATGAATGTTAATATGAGATCTGTTTTTAATATGACTAAAGCGGTTTTATCTCATATGCTAAAAGCTAAGAAAGGTTCAATTATCAATATGAGTTCAGTTGTAGGTGTAAGAGGAAATGCAGGTCAGGCTAATTATGCCGCCTCTAAATCCGCAATTAATGGTTTTACAAAGTCTATGGCATTAGAGCTAGGCTCTAGAAATATAAGATGTAATGCTATTGCTCCTGGTTTTATTGAAACAGAGATGACTTCAGATTTAGGTGAAGATATTATAAATAAGTGGAGAAGTCAGATACCATTAAAGAGGGGAGGTTCTACTGAGGATATTGCAAATACTACTTTATTTTTAGCTTCTGATTTATCTACATATATTACAGGGCAAGTAATTAATGTCTGTGGTGGTATGCTAACATAATTTTATGTTAGGAATTAATTCAGAATTATCTATTTTATATATTTTTTCATGTATTTGTATAGGCTTGCTATATGCATATTTTTTATATCTATATTATAAAAAAAACATACCAACAGGTTTAAACTATGTTCTTTTTGCTTTGAGATTGTTTTTTATTAGTTTTTTAGCTTTTTTATTGCTCAAACCTGTTTTTAAATCTAATATTAAAAATATAGAGAAGCCTATTGTAATAATTGCAAAAGATGTTTCGCAGTCTATAAAAGATGATATTAATAATGAGTTAGATATTTTAATGGAAGAATTGAATGACTTTGAACTTCTTTTATATTCATTTTCTGACAAAATATATGATGGATTTTTAAATGATCATAATGGCTTAAAGACTAATTATTCTAATTTTTTTTCTGATTTAAATAATAAGATTTATAATCGAAATGTTGCAGGCGTTATTCTTGCTTCGGATGGCTGTTATAATACAGGTCTTAATCCTGAGTATCTTTCATATGACTTTCCAGTTTATAGTATTGCTCTAGGTGATACAGTAACTTATAAAGATATAAGAATAGATGACGTTTTAAAGAATGATATTGCTTTTTTTGGTAATACGTTTCCTTTAGAGATCTCTATATATTCAAATGTGAAAGAGCGTGAGTCTACTAGGCTTATTATATGGAATAATGGTGTAAAGGTTCATGAAGAGAATATTGATTTTTCAGAAGATATAAATTACACTACATACAATATTTTACTTCCTGCTAATAAAATTGGTCTACAGACTTATACTATTGAAGTAGAATCTTTAGTTGAAGAAAAAAATATAATTAACAATGTTTTTGATGTTTATATTGATATTGTTGATTCTAGATTTAATATACTTATTTTAAAAGATAGAAATTCGCCTGATTTATCAGCATATAAAAGTGCTATTGATAAAAATCAGCATTATAAAATAGATATTAAAGATATTAGTGATCAAATTATAGCAGAAAAATATCAGTTAATAGCAATTTTTGGTATTGATAATGTTCCAAAAACTCTGTTAGATCATGATGTTCCTTTAATTATATTTAATACAAGTAACACCCATTATAAGGATCTTAATTCAAAAGTTTCATTTAATTCCAAAGGGATTACCGAACAAGTAAATTCTTATAAGAGTGATGATTTCTCAAAGTTTATTTTTTCTAAAGATTTATTAGATTTAATTACTGATGCCCCTCCATTATATATGCCATTTGGAAAGTATAATTTTCAAGGTGATATTGAGTTTGTTTTAATGCAGATTTTACAGGGTGTTAAAACTAATAATCCAGTTATTATGCTACAGAATGTAGATTCTAGAAAGATATGTTTTATTTTAGCTGAGGGCTGGTGGAGATGGAAGCTTTACGACTATTCACAAAATAACAATAATTTAGCTTTTGATGAGTTGTTTTTAAAGTTAAGTCAATATTTGTTACTGCAGGAAGATAAGAGTTTATTTCGTTTAGAATATCAAAAGCAATATGAAGAAAACAGTAGTATTGTATTGCGAGCTTTATTATATAATGAAAGTTATGAATTGTTAAGTAATAATGATGTTACTTTAAAATTAATTGATGAAAAAGATAGAGAGTATAATTTTCAGTTTTTATATGAAGGAAATCAGTTGATAGCAGACATCGGAAATCTCGAATCGGGTAGTTATAATTTTATTGCAAAGGTTAAGCAAAGTGATTTAGTTAAAAGAGGTGTTTTTAATGTTAAAAAGATTCAGCTAGAGCAACTAGGAGTATCTGCAAATCACCAAGTATTATATAAAATTGCTGATTTGAGTAAAGGGAATGTTTATTATCGAGATGGTATATATGATTTGATACAAGATATTAAATCAAGTGATAGAAATAAAAAGATTATTCATTTGAAAGATAAGTTAGAGATGCTAATAAACATTCCTTGGGTTTTATTCATTTTGCTTATAATGATATGCAGCGAGTGGTTAGTCAGAAGGTATAATAACTTAATTTAATGCTAATAATAAACATACTAGTATTGATAAATAACATATCTTTGCAATATGAAAAGAGACTAAAACAACAATTAAATAATTAAAAAAAGAAAAATTATGGAAAATCAAGGATTGCCTAGAGCAATGGTAATAGGAATAGCAGGGTTAATTTTTTTAGTGCTATTTGGTTCAAGTATGTTTTACACTGTAGAGCCTGGAGAGAAAGGGGTTTTATTTGAAAAATTTGGAGGAGGATTAGATAAAGAAACAATCTATGGTCAAGGATTTCATATAATTGCTCCTTGGAACACGTTGCATATTTACGATGTGAAAATTCAGGAAACTTTTGAGAAAATGGAGGTGCTTTCAAAGAATGGTCTTTCAATTAGGATTGATCTTTCTTTTAGGTATAGTCCATATGAAGATAAGATTGGTTTTCTTCACGATGAGATAGGTAGGGATTATTTGGAACGTATTATTAAACCAGAAATTAGATCTGTAACTAGAGAGGTTATTGGGAACTATTTGCCAGAGGAATTATATTCAACTAAACGTGAAGCTATTGAAGATGAAATAGAGTCTTTAACTAAAGGTAAGATAGATGCTAAATATCTGTCTTTAGATGCAATTCTTATTAGAGATGTAACTCTTCCTCAAACCCTTAGAGCTGGTATAGAAAAGAAGTTGGTTCAAGAGCAAGAGGCTTTGGAATATGAATTTAAGATTGCTAAAGCAAAGAAAGAAGCAGAAAGAAAAGAAATTGAGGCGAAGGGGATAGCTAAGTTTCAAAGAATTGTTAATCAGACTATTACACCTCAGCTGTTAAAGTGGAAAGGAGTGGAGGCTACACAAGAGATATCAAAATCAACTAATTCAAAGGTAATTGTGATAGGTAATGGGGATGGTGATTTACCTATTATTTTAGGAGGACAATAATATTTTGTATTATTGCGTTTAATAAAAATTATTAATTAAATTTTAGTAAAATGAAAAAATTAACACTAACTATTTTGGTAGCCATGGTTCCTTTTTTAATGATGGCTCAAAAAAATAAAAGAAAAAATAATAGTAGACCTTTAGTGGAGATGAAGGTTGTTAAGGCAGTTCAGTTTATAGGTTCTGCTCTCTCTATGGATGATAAGAGTAAGATCTCGTTTCAGAAAGAGATTACTTTTAATCCAGCTATGGTAACTAATACTGATGGAAGTCGTATGAATATTGATGAAGCGTTAGAAATAGCTGTAAATTCAGGATATGAAGTCTATAGTACAAATACTGTTCTTATTGGTGGTGATATGTTAGTTTATTTTTATTTTATGAAAAGATAAATTAAAATAGAGAGCTTTTTTTATTGTATTTTTCCATTAATAATTGTTTTTTCAATTAAATTTTCAGCAAATTTGTAAAATAAATAGGTGTAGCTAGGGATGGGTTTCGTAATGAATAAATTTGCTTTTTTCCCTATTGCAATACTTCCTAATTCTTTTTCTACTCCCATAGCGTATGCACCGTTTATTGTTGTGGCATTAATTACTTCTTCAGGTGACATTTTTAATTTTAAGCATCCTAATGATGCTATAAAGTTCATATTTCCTGTGGGAGATGATCCTGGATTGTAGTCAGTTGCTAGAGCAAGAGGTAGGCCTTTATTGATCATTTTTCTTGCTGGACTATATGGTATATCCAAAAAGAATGAGCATGATGGTAATATTGTTGGTATACAATTACTATTTACTAATACGTCAAAATCTTCTTTTTTCATTATTTCTAAATGATCAACAGAAAGCGCTCCTAATTCAACAGATGTTTTTATTCCTCCTATTGAATTAAATTGATTTACATGTGTTTTTCCTTTTATCCCAAATTTATTTGCAGCTTCTAGTAGTCTTTTGATATCATCATTGTTAAAATATCCTTTCTCACAAAATATATCTACATAATCAGCTAATTCCTCTTCTGCTATTCTTGGAAGCATTTTGTTGATTACCAGATCCATATATCCATTTTTATTATTATGGAATACTTTTGGTATTGCATGAGCACCTAGAAATGTTGATTTTATAGTTGCTTCAGAGGTTTTTTTTAGTCTTTTGATTACTTTAAGAATTTTAATTTCTGATTCTAGTGTTAATCCATACCCACTTTTAATTTCAATAGCTCCTGTGCCTGTTTTTATTACTTCATTTAAGCGTGCAACAGCCGATTCAAAAAGCTCGCTTTCATCAGTGTTTTGTAATTTTTCTGCAGAGTTGAGTATACCGCCTCCTCTTTTTGCTATATCTTCATATGATAATCCGTGTATTCTATCTGAGAACTCTTTTTCTCTGCTTCCAGCAAATACTAAGTGGGTGTGACTATCACAATAGGCGGGAAAAATCATGCCTCCTTCAGCATCTATTATTTCCGTATTGCTCCAATCATCGATTCCTTTCCATTCATGCATACTTCCAAATCCTATGATGATACCATCTTTAATTTCTATAAAAGCATCTTTTATTGTATTAATTGTATTCATGTCTTTTCCACGAACCAATGTTCTACAATTGATCTCTGTTTGAATTAGTTCTGCAATATTTTTAATTATTATATTCATATATTATTTATTATGCTAAAATACAAAATTCACTCTAATCAATTGTGTTATATTTGCCATATGGGAAATGTTTTTGGAAAGGTTTTTAAATTAACAACTTTTGGAGAATCACATGGAAATTCTATTGGAGGAGTTATTGATGGTTGTCCGGCTGGATTGGAATTAGATTTCGAGTATTTGCAGAGACAATTGGATAGAAGAAAGCCAGGGCAAAGTAAGGTTACAAGTAGTAGAAAAGAAAATGATACTGTAGAATTTTTATCAGGTATTTTTGAGGGTAAAACTACTGGTTCCCCTATAGGATTTATTATTAATAATGAAGATTGTATTTCTGAAGATTACACGCATTTGAAGGATTTTTTTAGACCTTCTCATGCTGATTTCGTTTATCAAAGTAAGTATGGAATAAGAGATTATAGAGGAGGTGGTAGATCTTCCGCTAGAGAAACTGCTAATTGGGTTGTAGCTGGATCTATTGCTAGGCAGTTTTTAGACAGATTAGGAATTAAGATTAATGCTTATGTTAGTGCTATTGGTAATATAAGAGTTAGTAGATCTTATCAGGATTTAGATTTTTCATCTACTTATAGTAACTTTGTAAGGTGTCCAGATCTTCATTGTTCAGAGAAAATGATCAAAGAGATTGAAAAAGTAAAAAAAGAAGGGGATACCATAGGTGGTGAAATTATAGCTGTTGCTTCGGGTGTTCCTGTGGGATTTGGGGAGCCAGTATTTGATAAATTACATGCAGATATAGGCAAGTCTATGCTTAGTATAAATGCTGTACATGGATTTAAATATGGTTTTGGAGGCGTAGATATTCCTTCTAGTAGAGGTAGTGAGGTAAATGATATTTTATTAGATAGTAGCGGTTTTACTAAAACAAATTATTCGGGTGGTATACAAGGAGGTATAAGTAATGGAAATGATATTTATTGTGAAGTGTCTTTTAAACCAGTTGCTACTATAATGAAGAAACAGAGTATGATTAGAAATGATGGAGCTTCAAAAGTGATAAAAGGTAAAGGTAGGCATGATCCCTGTGTAGTTCCTAGAGCAGTACCTATTGTTGAAAGTATGTTAGCGCTTACTTTGATGGATCATTATTTAAGAAGTTTAACAGATAAAATTTAATTGCATGAGAGTTTTTATTTTTTTTCTATTATGTTTTCCAATTTTTGTATTTGGACAAGTTTTTGAAACAAATTTTGGTGGTTCCTCTGGAGATTATGGCTATTCAGTTCAGCAAACTTCTGATGGAGGATATATTATGACAGGACATACAGAGTCTTTTGGTAATGGAGATGAAGTTTATCTTGTTAAAGTAGATGCTAATGGAGTACAGCAGTGGTATCGGACATTTGGAGGTTGGGATTATGATGATGGTTATTCAGTGCAAGAAACTTCTGATGGAGGGTTTATAATTGTAGGTGTTACATATTCTTTTAGTAACGGAGATGGTGATGTTTATCTTGTTAAAACAGATAGCAATGGAATACAGCAATGGTATCGGACGTTTGGCGGCTGGGATTATGATTATGGTAATTTTGTACAGCAAACAAGTGATGGAGGTTATGTTATTACAGGTTATACCAATATGGGAGATACTTTGGGGGATGTTTATCTTATTAAAACAAATTCAAATGGAATACAGCAGTGGTATAAAACTATTGGAGGAATAGATAGTGATGAGGGTTATTGTGTGCAACAAACTTCTGATGGTGGTTATATTATTAGTGGTTACACTAGATCATTCAGTATAGGTATACCATGTTCTGTACCTAATATTCCAGGAGCTTCTGATGTTTATTTAATTAAAACAGATAATCAAGGTGATACATTATGGACTAAGACCTTTGGCGGAACAGGTAATTTCTATGATTATGGTTACTCTGTTAAACAAACAAGTGATGGAGGCTATATTGTTTCAGGAGAAAAATTTTCTTTTGGAAATAGTGATGTATATTTGATAAAGACTGATTTATATGGAAATGAAATTTGGACTAAAACTTTTGGAGGTGTAGATGCTGAAAGGGGTTATTCGGTGCAACAAACTTCTGATGGAGGGTATATAGTTACTGGAAATACAAATTCATTTGGTAGTGGGTCTTGGGATGTCTATCTTATTAAAACAGATGCTAATGGAGATTCCATTTGGACTAAAACTTTTGGAGGTACAAGTTATGATTATAGTCATGATGTACAACAAACTATAGACGGTGGTTATGTTATTGTAGGATCTACATATTCCTTTGGTAATGGTGGGTATGATATTTACTTAATTAAAACAGATGTTAATGGTAATACTTATCCAATTTTAGGATGTATTGATACTATTGCATGTAATTATGATGTTAATGCAAATACAGATGATGGTAGTTGTTTGTTGGTTTATGGCTGTACAAATCCCTTAGCTTGTAATTATGATAGTTTAGCTGGTTGTGATGATGGTAGTTGTTTACTGGTTTATGGTTGTACAAATCCCTTAGCTTGTAATTATGATAGTTTAGCTGGATGTG